>Ga0209269_1000426_pt1 | contig 40215 bp, 34 predicted proteins | sample MTBAKMMethaMetaG_FD_187455 | JGI IMG/M metagenome (GOLD analysis project Ga0209269, IMG submission 187455) | Enrichment culture microbial communities from Arthur Kill intertidal strait, New Jersey, USA, that are MTBE-degrading - MTBE-AKM (Arthur... | ecosystem: Environmental > Aquatic > Marine >... | reverse complement strand
TCATCGACAAAGAATACGTCCTGACGATTATTGCCCCGCTGCGTGATATGATGGGGGCTGCCGACCATCACTGTCCGGGCTAATCTGGGCATAGCAAATATTTTCGGCAAAACCAACTATCTGTCAACATAAAAATATAGGTGGCTGTCCCTAATATTCCTATAATATTTACTTGCCACTAAGTGATCTGTCAGACAGTGTACGATGATGTTGCAATCAAGCCCAAAACCACATAGGCGTAAGAAAAAACCGCGTGGGCATCTTATTACCCACGCTACCGACTACGGGGTTGGTTTTTTGTCCGCTGGGGAATCGGCAAGATCCGGCATGACCACGGAACGGATGGCACTAAGGTAATCACCATTGGGGTCGCCCAGGGTCGGGGCAAGGTATCCACCTTCACCAAACTCATTCCAGGCGTAAATGAGAATAACCCGCTCGGCGGTAGTCTGCTGCGGGTGCTCGTCCATCCAGGAGACGGCAGCGCGGAGGAAACCTGCGAATTGCTCCGGCGTGCGATCAGGATAATACCAACCTTCCGATTGGTTCAAACCGGCAGGACCCTCCCAGGGCCGCTTGTCCCAGCCGGCGGTAATCTGTGGGATGAAGGGCAGCTTAGCAGGGGCCTGCCAGCGTTGCACGTGGGCGGCAACCAGCTCGGCATATTTGTGCTCCTGGCGGCCTGATTCATAACCCGGAATGATATTATAATGAGTGGCGTGGGTGTAACCCATCTGGTCAGGAATTTTACCGCAGCCAGCGATAGCGACGCCCGGCAGACCGGCACGGCGGGCAGCCTCCTGCAAATAGGCAAAACCCTCCTGGTCGCCGTTGGCAGCTATGAAGATAATTATTAAAGGCTTGCCATCGACGGTAAGATACCGCGGATGCTTCAAATAAGGCATCCAGAAGTCGGCGGCCTGTTTCCAGGGCAGTGTGCCCCTAATTTCAGAGCCGCCATGGTTGGCAATCATAAGACAGAATTTTAAGCGGTTGTGGTTGGGGGCCTGCAAAAAACGCACCAAACCACTGTTTAGGGGGTTTTGCTTAATTGCCTGCTCGTTGATTGGCTGGCCGTTATCATGCCAGTACCAGCAGAAGGCAAAGAAGTCAATACCGTGGTCGGCGGCCAGGTCGATTTGTTTTTGCATTATATCCGGGGTGTCGTCCCGCCAGCCCCAGAGGGGCTGACGCTGGGGGAATTCGGTGACCATTCTCTTTGACAGATGCGTGGGGGCGCTGGCGGCCCAGGGTTCATCCGGGTTGTCGGCATAAATGCTTCGGCCGGACCAGCCTTCAAAATAGTAGGCGCCGATAGAGACTTTCTTCCTAGCAGAAGCAGCTCGGTCGGGGCATTGTTGGGAGGCGTCGGCGGCAGCGGGGGCGTCGGCGGCAGCGGGGGCGTCGGCGGCAGCAGCGGTAACCACGAGCAAAAGGGTAAAAATAAAGGCAGGGGGAAAAACAAGCAGTAATTTCTTCATCACATTTTCCTTACATTACATTGTTATCGCAAAGCAGGAGGGCGATCAGTTTTGGAATATTTATCTTACTAAAATATGCACCCGGAAGTCAAAAACAAAAGAAGAAGGGGGCTGGGGATTTGGGTGTGGGGGGCGGAGAGCAGTTAAAGAAAGTGCGAAAAGTATGAAAGGTGTGAAAGGGAAGAAATAAGAAGGTGGGAAGGCGGCGTTGCGGGGCGGGGATATTAAAGTTCAGGTCCTATAACAGACGATAATACCAAGGTGAGAGGAGGTTATCGGACGGATAGTGCGCATAAGTGCCTTTGATTAGGTGATTTATCGATTGCGGCAGAAAAGAATCGTACCCGAATAGGGATAAATGATGGAAAAAATTGCGGAAAAGGGACCGGCAGCGGGCAACCGGGCAGAAACGAGCTTTGCCGAGGTGTCGGAACAGATAAAAAGACTGATTAATCAAAACCAAAACGCTGAAGCAGAGGCGATTATCAGCGAATATCTGGAAAGCAAGCTCGGACAGGTGGAAAGGCTGGTGCTGGAAGGGGCCAGGCACTATGTTCGCCGGGAATATCCTCAGGCGTATGAGAAGATACGGCAGGCGATATCCGGGGGGAATAAAGAATCTCAGATCTCAGATCTCAAATCTCAAATTTCAGATTTCAAATCTCAGATCACCCATCCCCAATCGGTATATTCGGCGGCACTGGTGTATTCGCAAGTGGCAGTACCACGAGGCGAGGGGAGTGTGAGGGCGAAGGGGTACGAGATATATAAAAGGAATATCGCGGTACTGCGGGAGGTGGACGGCGAGCTGGCAGGGGAGGTACAGAAAGCGGCCTGGCCGGCGGGATGGATGCTGGTGGATTACTGGGACGGATTGCATATATTTTCGAAGACCAACCAGATACTGCTGATACTGGCCGGGGAGATAAAAAATGAGCTGGTGAAATATACGGCAGAGCGTGTGCCGATCGGGTTCGGAGGGGTATGCACGGGTCAGGAGTTAAAATATTGTCTGGAACATCAGGGCAACTGGCTGCACGGGATGAAGCGGGCCCATTACTTGTTCGAGGAAGACGCGGGCAAGCTCAAGGCATTGCTGCACTTGTTCGACATGTCGGGGAATCTAACGAGCCAAGAGCTGATAATCTTCGGGGGCGGGTCGGTGCAGAGGCGGTTTGACGAGGTATTCGATACGCTGCTGTACGCGGCGCCACGGTGCCTGGTGGGAGATCTGGAACTGGTGGAAAGTTATACAGCCCAGTTGAAGGGTAAAGAGGCGGCTCTTTCGCGGACGCAAGAGACGAAGGCGTATTACGCGTCGGGGGAGTTTCGGGAAAGGCTGGGCAAAATAGCGGCAGGGGAGGTTCAGCCGAGGATTATGGTAATAACGTGTCGCTGGACGACGTTTTTGAAGTATTGCGCGGCGGATTTCGCCAAGGCGTTTGAGCAGGCGGGCTGTGAGGTGGTATTCGCGATCGAAGAAAATGATGTGCAGTCGCAACTGAATTCCTATTTATGGCGGAAGCTGGGTGAATTCCGGCCGGACGCGGTGTTTATCGTCAGTCACTCGCGGGCGACGGCGAGCTTCCTGCCGCGAGAACTGGCGGTAATCGGGTATATACTGGATAAGTGCGGGCCGTTACTGGAAATGCCGCAGATAAGCGAACATGTCGCACCGGTGGATTTGTTCGTGTGCCTGTCGCCGGAACATCAGCGATTTATCCGGGAGAAAGGAGTTCGGCAGGAACAGACGTTTGTTATGCCGGTGCCGGTGGACGAGACGATGTTTTATCCGCTGGGAAAGGAACATGAGCAGGCGAAGAGATATCAGGTGGACGTGAGTTTCGTCAAGCACGGACACGCCGAGGGGGAGCTGGTATTGGAGGAGTTTATCCAAGGGCAACTGCGGTATTTTAAACTGGAGGAGGAGCGGGCGAAGATGGCGGAGATCTTCCGGCGGTTATACGCGAGGTTTTGCACGGAGTATGACAAGCGCTACTACGAGCAGGAGATGCAGGAGTATGTGCTGTCTTATGTGCGCGATGAGGTGTCGCCGGAAATACGGCACAAGATCAAGCAGATGGTGACGTATTTTTATATTACAGTGCATTCGGCGGCGTGGCGGAGCCAGTTTCTGGAGTCGCTGGACGAGGCGGGGATCGAGCTGGCGATCTACGGCAACGGGTGGGACAGGCATAAACGGCTGAAGCACCGGGCACGGGGTGCGGTCGAGCGGCAGGAAGAGCTGAATTACGTGTATAACTTCTCGCGGATAAATTTAAACATCAACCAGGCGGGGACGATGCATCCGCGGCTGGCAGAGTGCGGACTGGCGGGCGGATTCATGATGGTGGCGGATCATCCGCAGGATAAGGATTGGGGGCCGGCACGGCCATATTTCGCGGAGGGCAAGGAGGTGGTTTTCTTCGATACGCGGGCAGAGCTGGTAGAACGGTGCCGGTATTATCTCGCGCACGAAGACGAGCGCAGGGAGATAGCCCACAATATGCGGCAGCGGGCACTGCAGGAGCGAACCTGCCGGGCGGGAGCAATGAAGATTTTAGAAGAGTGGCGGAAATTATTACGGGGTGTAAGTGGTGAGGCGAGCTGATTCATGACGGACGAGCAGATAGAAGCGGAAAAGTCGCTGATTTTCCCGCGGTATTTCCAGGTGGAGACGATATCGCTATGCAACGCCCGCTGCCGAATGTGCCTGACGCGGAATTGTCAGCGGGAAACGCGGGTGATGAGCGAGGAGGTGTTTGACCAGATCGTGGATGAGATGCGGGGTTTCGCAGGGGAAGTCGTGCAAGTGGCGGTACAAGCGGCGGGTGAGCCGCTGTTGGATAAGGAGCTGGAGCGGCGGATCGGGCAGCTCAAGGGGGCGGGGATAAGGTATGTGGTTTTCGCTACCAACGGCTCGCTGATGAGCAGAGAGCGGGCGCGGAGCATAATCGCGACGGGGGTGGATGAGGTGACGTTTTCGGTGGATGGGGCTAAGCGCGAGACGTATGAGCGGATACGCGTGGGGCTGAATTTCGCCGAGGTGGTAAGTAATATTGAAGGATTCATCCAGGTTCGCGACGAAATGCAGGCGGAGACGATAGTGCGAATCCGAATGACGGAGCAGGAGGGCAATCTGGGCGAGCTGGATGAGTTTGTCGAGTTCTGGAAGGAACGGCTGGGGCCGCGGGATTCGGCGTACGGGAAGGTGATTCATACGTGGGGCAATTCGCCGGAGTTGACGGAGCTGCCGGCGGGATATGATTATGAGAGTTTGAATGAAAAAGCGTGCTCGTCGCTGTGGAGCTCGATGGTGATATTCAGCGACGGGAGGGTGCCGCTGTGCTGCTGTGATTACAACGGGAAATACCCGCTGGGCAGGATAGGGGAGCAGACGATGCAGGAGATGTGGCAGGGATATATGATATCGCGGATCCGAAGGCAGCATCTGGCGGCGGGCAGGAAGGCGCTAAAGATGTGCCGGAACTGCACGACGTGGGATAGAAGCGCCAAACTGGTAAGCCAAGGTTAACTAATGTATCGTTATTACGTGGAAAAGAAGTTTAATCCGACATACGCACGGCTGGACGGTGAGGATCGGCTGGCAGGGTATATGCGGCAGAGGTGCGCGATGCTGCAGGATAAACTAGCACTGCCGGTGCGGATGTTCGAGGGGCTGGAGGTGCTGGAATTCGGGCCGGCAGGGGGCGAGAACGCGCTGGTGTGGGCGAAGCTGGGGGCGGATGTTTATCTGGTGGAGCCGGTGGCGGAATTCGGCGGAACGATACGGGAATATTTTGGGCGGTACGGGTTGAGCGGTAAATTAAAGCTGCTGGCACAAAAGACGTTTTCCGATTTTATATCGGAAAAACTCTTTGATATGGTGGTGGCGGAGGGGTTTGTATATACGACCGGGCCGGCGAAGTGGTGGACGAAGCAACTGGTGAAATTTTGCGGGGAGGGGGGATTTGTGATGCTGAGTATGCCGGAGGCGGGCGGGTTCCTGGTGGAACTGCTGCAAAGCAGAATCTGCCGAATAGCGGCGGCGAGGCATAAGATAGACCGGATAGCGGCGGCAGAGATGATTGTGGGGGAAAAGTGGAACCGCATCGCACACAGCAGAAGCTTCGAGTCCTGGTCGAACGATGTGCTTTACAATCCGTACGCGGCATACGAATCGCTGAATCACAGCGGGGATATATTGCAGTTGATGTACGAATGGGGCTGCGATTTGTATTCGAGCTGGCCGGTGCTAAGAAAGGAAAAGGATGTCAGTTGGATTAAAGCGAGGGTGAGCCGGAGGGAGAAGCTGGCCCAGCAGAAAGAGGCGGCGCTAAAGCTGCTGCCGAGTATGCTGATGGGCGAAACGGTGGAGTTGGAGAAGAATACGCCGCGAGAGTATTACGAGCGGCTGCTGGGATTAATTAAAAAGGAGCTGCGGGCCCTGAGCGATTTGGAGGAGACGGCAACGCAAGAAGGTGTCGCGGAGGTGTTAGGGCGGCATCGAGAGTCGGCGGGGCTGCTGAATAAAATTGTAGCTGATTATGAAGGCAGCAGACTGGGAGGGTTGATGAAGGAGATAGAAAGATGCCTGGCGAGCTTTGATGATGAGCCGGCAAGGATGGCAGAGCGGTTTGGCGGCGGAAAAATTCTGGGCGAGGTCTGGGGCAGTCCCAACCAGTATCTGGTTTTTCAGAATACAGGGAATAACGAGCTGTGAATGCGGCGGGAATATAAATATCGCGCGCGAGGAAAAAATGAATAAAAACGACGGGAGAAGCATTTTAGTGACGGGCGGGGCGGGATATGTGGGGGCGGTGCTGGTACCCAAGCTGCTGGCGGCGGGGCATCGGGTGAAGGTGGTGGATTTGTACCTGTACGGCAGGGAAGTGTTGAAGGAAGTGAAGGGGCATCGGAATTTAAAAGAAATACGGGCTGATATACGGGATGAAGCGATGCTCCGGCGGGAGCTGGCAGGATGTGATACGGTGATTCACCTGGCGTGCATCTCCAACGACCCCAGTTTTGAGCTGGACCCGGCGTTGGGCAGGTCGATCAATTACGACGCTTTTGTTGGTCTGGTGGAACTGGCGCAGGAGCAGAAGATCGGGCGGTTTGTTTATGCGTCGTCTTCCAGCGTATATGGGATTAAGAAGGAGCAGAACGTTACGGAGGAACTGGCGCTGGAGCCGTTGACGGATTATTCGAAGTACAAGGCGATGTGCGAAGAGGTGCTGACGGGGGCGCGGCGAAGCGGATTTGTGACTTTGATCCTGCGGCCGGCGACGGTGTGCGGGTATTCGCCGAGGCTGAGGCTGGACCTGACAGTAAATATCCTGACCAACCAGGCGGTCAATACCGGAAAAATAACCGTCTTCGGGGGGCAGCAGATGCGGCCGAATATCAATATCGAGGATGTGACGGACCTGTACGTCAAGAGCATGGAATGGCCGGATGAAGCGATAGATGGGAAGATTTATAACGCGGGTTATGAGAATCACCGGGTGGCGGAGCTGGCCGAGATGATCCGCCGGGTGGTTGCCAAAGAGGTGGAAATTGTGGTTACGCCGACGGATGATAATCGTTCGTACCATATTTCGTCGGACAAAATCCGGCGGGAACTGGGGTTTATACCCCGGCATACTATCGAAGACGCAGTACGAGGGCTGGTGGCGGCTTACCAGGCGGGAAAGATACCCGATCCGATGAATGATATCCGCTATTACAACATCAAGACGATGAAGGCAGTGAACCTTAACTAAGGGCAGGAGCCGGTATGCAAATCAAAGAGCTGCAGGAAAAGGCGAAGGAGTTACGGAGGGAGATTTTTGCGGTTATCTGTAACGGTGGAGGCGGGCATATACCGGCGTGCCTGTCGATTGTGGAGATATTGACGGTACTGTATCACCGGGTTCTGCGGATTGATTCGGCTAATCCAAAAGACCCCGACCGGGACCGGTTTATCCTGAGCAAGGGTCACGCGGCGGTGGCGCTATACGCGGTGCTGGCGGATAAGGGATTTTTAAGGCGGGAAGAGCTTTATACGTACGGAAAATCGGGTACGAATTTAGGCGGGCATCCGGATATGTATAAGGTGGCGGGGGTGGAGGCGTCCACGGGGGCGCTGGGGCATGGGTTTGCCTTCGGGGTGGGAGTGGCGCTGGCGGGGAAGATGGACGGCAGGGATTACCGGGTGTATTGCCTCCTGGGTGACGGGGAGTGTCAGGAAGGGTCGGTGTGGGAGGCGGCGATGTTCGCGGCGCAGCACCGGCTGGATAGTCTGACGGCGATCATCGATTATAACAAGCTGCAGGCGCTGGACCGACTGGATAAAATCGTCAGTCTGGAGCCGCTGGCGGATAAATGGCGGGCGTTCGGCTGGGAGGTGAAAGAGATCGACGGCAATGACGTAGAGCAGGTAATTGAGTCGCTGGAAGCAGGAAAGTCGCAGGAAGGCAAGCCGAAATTGATAGTGGCGCATACGGTGAAAGGCAAGGGCATCTCATTTATGGAGAATGTGCCGATTTGGCATTATCGTCTGCCGAACGAAGAGGAGATGAGGATTGCGCGAGATGAATTAGGTTTAGAAGAAGAATTGGTGGGAAAGTAAGAAGGTGGGAATGTGAGAAGGTGGGAAAGTAAGAAGGTATGAAGGTATGAGGAATGCGTTTATAGCGGAGCTGTATGAGCTGGCGGGTGAGGATGAGCGGGTGCTGGCGCTGGTGGCGGATAACGGGGCGATAGTGTATGACAAGTACCGGCAGAGGTTCCCGGACCGGTTTATCAATTTCGGGATCGCCGAGGCGAACATGGTGGCGGCGGCGGCAGGGATGGCGTCGTGCGGCAAGATACCGTTTGCCTATACGATTTCAGGGTTCCTGACGATGCGGGCGTTCGAACAGGTAAGAAACGACGTGTGTCTGCAAAGGATGAACGTAAAACTGGTGGGGATCGGAGCGGGCTTCGTGTACAGTGATTTGGGTCCGACGCATCACGCGACGGAAGATATCAGCTTGATGCGGTCGCTGCCGGGAATGACAGTTCTGTCGCCGGCGGACGATCGGGAGGCGGCGAAGTGCACGCGGGCGGCAGCGGAAATCGATGGGCCAGTCTATCTGCGGCTGGGGACGGGAAAAAGCCCTGTGGTTTATCAGGAAGATTGTGACTATCGGCTGGGCAAGGGAGTAACCCTGCGGCAGGGTGAAGACGTTACCATAATCGCCACCGGCGGGATAGTGCATGAGGTGCTGCTGGCGGCTAATCAGTTGGAAGAGGAGGGGCTATCCGTAAGGGTGATTAATATCCATACCGTCAAGCCAATCGATCATAAGATTATTCTGGAAGCGGCGAAAGAAACGGGCGCGGTGCTGACGGTGGAGGAGCATACGATACTGGGCGGATTGGGCAGCAGTGTGGCGGAGGTGCTGATGGAAGGCGGGTGCGGCGGGGTGCGTTTCCGGCGGCTGGGACTGGACGGGGTTTTTCCGGCGGGTTACGGCAGCTATCAGGAGATGAAGGAGATTAACGGGTTATCACAAGGGCATATTGTGGAAGCGGCCCGGCGATTAGCGGAGTAAAGCAATGGGTGAATTGTTGAATATAATTACGCCGCTGCATACCAGGACCAAGCGAGACTACATCGGCAGGATGGTTGGTGATAAAGTAGCCTGTATGAAGGCGGCCAAGCAGTACGGCAGGGATTACTGGGACGGCGATAGAAAGTACGGTTATGGGGGATATCGGTACGACGGCAGATGGGGGCAGGCGGCTCAGCGGCTGATCGAACGTTATAAACTACCGGATAATGCCCGGATTCTGGACGTTGGGTGCGGCAAAGCCTATCTCTTGTACGAAATTACCAGGTTGTTACCGGGGGCGAAAGTAGCAGGATTCGATATCTCGCAATACGCCATCGAAAACGCCAAGGAAGAGATCAGGGAGAATTTATTTGTGCACCGGGCGGAGGAAAGGTATTCATTCGCGAAAGATAAGGAATATGACCTGGTAATATCCGTAACCACGCTGCATAATCTTCTGATTTATGATTTGAAGGCGGCTCTGCAGGAGATGGAGCGGGTGGGCAGGAATAAGTACGTGGTGGTGGAGAGTTTTCGCAGCGATATGGAATTGTTCAATCTGCAATGCTGGGCGCTGACGTGCGCGGCGTTTTTCAGTCCGGCGGAGTGGCAGTGGCTGTTTAAGGAGTTCGGTTATAGCGGGGATTATGAGTTTATTTTCTTTGAATGAATAGTCGGAAGAAAATGGGTAATGAATAATAAATAATAAAGATGGAATTAATAATTAATAATTAATAATTAATAATTGTGGTATCCGCCTGCGGCGGATGACTAGTTTTATTTATGAGGAAAAGGAAGGCAGAAGGGTTTACGTTAGTGGAGTTGCGCTAGAGAATCGAGAATCGAAATCGAGAATTGAAAGAGGAAGAGGGATAAGAAGTTTTATGAATGTTTTGTATACTCCGATGAAGATATTTCATTACCCGGAGAAGCTCAAAAGCCTGCCGCGGGAGGTAGCGGAGATTACCGCACCGCTGCACATCCGGATCAAGCCGACCAACGCATGCAATCATCGCTGTAGTTACTGCGCCTATCGGGCGGATAACCTGCAATTGGGCAGGGATATGTCAGTAAAAGACCAGATACCGCCTGATAAGATGATGGAGATCATCGACGATCTGGCTCAAATGGGGGTTAAAGCGGTGACGTTCAGCGGCGGGGGTGAGCCGTTTTGCTATCCCTATCTGGCCGAAGCGGTGAGGAGACTGGCGGCGGCGAAGATTAAATTCGCGGCGATTACCAACGGGTCCCGGCTGGAGGGCGAGGTGGGGGAGATTTTTGCCCGTCATGCCAGTTGGCTGCGGGTCTCTATCGACGGCTGGGATGAGGATAGTTACCAGGCCTATCGCCGCGTACCCCGCGGGGAATTCAGCAGGGTGATGAAAAATATGGCGGAGTTTAAGCAGCGAGGGGGCGGGTGTTACCTGGGGGTGAGCTTGATCGTTGATAAAAATAATGCCCCGCATGTGTACGAATTCATCGAGAAGCTAAAGGCAACCGGGGTGGATAGCGTCAAGGTATCGCCCTGCATCGTGGATAACGAGGGGGGTAAAAATAATAATTATCACCGGCCTTTTTTTGACCAGGTGAAAGGCCAGGTGCAAAAAGCCAAGCAGGATTTAGGCGGCAACGGGTTTGAAATATACGATGCCTATCATGAGCTGGATGAGAAGTTTACCAAGAATTACAACTGGTGTCCCTACTTACAGATTCTGCCGGTGATCGGGGCGGACCTGAACGTTTATAGCTGTCAGGACAAGGCTTATAACCTGGAGGAGGGGTTGTTAGGCTCGATTAAGGAGATGCGGTTTAAGGAGTTTTGGTTCGCGGATAAAAACAAATTTTTCAAGATTAATCCTTCCCGCCAGTGCAATCATCATTGCGTGGCCAACGGGAAAAACAAGATGGTGCTGGAATATCTTGACGCTGATAATGAGCACCTGGGATTTGTCTGACAGGGCAGGGAAAAGAGTGAGAGGGTAAGTCCGTCTTCGCCAAGGCTTCGACGAGATAAAAAAGGTGGGAAAGTAAGAAGGTGAGAAAGTAAGAAAGTAAGAAGGTGAGAAGGAATCCTAATGGGTGAGATTCGATAAATAATCTGCGAAAGTTAACATGGTGGATAAAGCTGCAAAATATACGCTGGACCAGATCGAGGTCGGGCAGAAGTTTGAATTCGAAGAGACGATAGCCCCGTCCGACTTGGACGCTTTTGCCGCCTTGAGCGGCGATGTAAGTCCGCTGCATATGGACGAGGGATTTTCACGGCGGCGGGGTTTTGCCGGGCGGGTGGCGCACGGGATGCTGCTGGGCAGTTTATTGAGTAGATTGGTGGGAGTGCATTTACCCGGCGAGAATGCACTGTTGCAAAGCGTGAATCTGAGATTTCTGGAGCCGGTGTATGCGTCGCAGCGGCTGCGGATAGCGGCTGAGGTGGAGCAGGTTTCGCGAAGTACCGGCGTGGTGGTACTAAAGGCGGTGATTGAGAACCAGGAGACGAAGGGGATAGTTGTGCGGGCGAAATTGCAGGTGGGATTTACCCAAGAAGAAAAGAAAACCGGATAATGCGTAAAGTGGATTTTATTATCATCGCGCAGAGCGAGGTGGTGGATTACGAGGAGTATTCCCGGCTGCCGCTTGCGCGGATAGAGCTTTTTCGTGAGCTGGTCTATCCGCGGATGGTGTATTATGAAGGGCGGTTCCGCTCACATCTGGAGCTGATTAATCAAATTGGGCAGGAAGGCGGTTTGGACCGCAGCGGCGGAAGCGAGGGGTATTATAAGGGGCTGAGTATCTGGAACTTGCCTGCCTACAGCGGGATGCATCTGGCGAATTATTTATGGGCTTACGGGATACGGACCGCGATTATCAACAATTTCGACGGCGAGTGGGAGCGGATTCGACAGGTGTATGAGGCGAATGATCGGCCTTTGGTGGGGATTTCCACGACATTTTATCTATCCCATCGGCCCATCCAAAAAGTGGTGCGCAGGCTGCGGGAGCTGGATGGGGATATGGAGATTGTGCTGGGCGGGGCGATGGTTAATGAACAGATGATTGACCAGGGCGCTGCGACCCTGGAAAAGTTGATGACCAAATATCAGATCGATTATATTCTGCACGCCTTCAATTCCGAGAGTGACCTGCGGGAGCTGATACTGGCTAGAAGGACTGGGCGGGATTTCGGCCGGGTTAATAATCTGCTATGGCGGGAAAGGGCGGACGGCAGGATCAGCCAGACGAAGGTAAAGTGGAATGAGCCGATTTTGAATGATATGGAGCCGTGCTGGGAGGAACTGGAGCTGGGATTCGTCAATCAGACGGTGCAGATGCGGACGTCGAGCGGCTGCCCGTTCGCGTGCGCGTTCTGCTCCTATCCGCAGACGGCCCGTGGTTATCACACAATGAAGCTGGAGGAGGTAGAAAAGCATATCCAAAGCATCTTGCGGGTAGCGGGGGTGAAGCGGATAGTATTTATTGATGATACCTTTAACATGCCGGCGGAGCGATTCAAGGGGCTATGCCGCATGTTCAGCAAATACGACTTCGAATGGTTTTCGTTCCTGCGGGTTCAGTTTATAGATGAGCAGACTGCCCAGTTGATGCGGCAGAGCGGCTGTCGAGCGGTGTATCTGGGTATCGAATCAGCTAGTGACACGGTGCTGCGGAATATGAACAAAAAAGCCAGCCGCAGTGACTATGCCCGCGGAATGAGGTGGCTGAAAAAATACGGTATAACCACTATGGCGGCGCTGGTAATCGGCTTTCCCGGCGAGACCGCCCAAACCATTCAGGAAGATATCGATTTTATCGAAAAGGAGCAGCCGGATTTTTATACCCTGAAGGAATTTTACTACCTGCACCATACGCCGATCCATAAGGATAGTGAGCGGTTCGGCCTGGTCGGGCAGGGAAATGACTGGCGGCATGATACGATGGATTACCGGCAGGCTCATCAGGCGAAAGAGGAGATGTTCCGGGCGATAAAAAACAGTGTGTTTATCGATCCTGATATGAATTTGTGGTATCTGGCGTATCTGTATGACCAGGGTTACAGCATGGGGCAAATCAGCGAGTTCCAAAAAGAGATTAATTCGCTGATGAAGAAGCAGATGGAAGGCGATTTTTCGGAAAATCATCCGGCGGTTCAGCGATTACGCCAGATGCGGGCGGAAAAGGTGATGCAGGTATGAATGAGCGGGATAAAAGTCAGGCACTGCAGCAGATCAAGACGCTGATAAAAGGCGGGGAATACGAAAAGGCGTTTACCGCCCTGAAAGAATTAGCTCAGCCGGAAGATGATTTTGTGATGCAGAGCCGATATGCCGGACTTTTCTCGCGGATACGCCGGTCGGTTTTGCATCTGGAAGGTCTGCGGCTGGCAATATTGGCCGGCAGCACGGTGGATCATCTGGCGGAGTCGCTGCGGTTCTGGCTGGCAGCAGCGGCGGGGCGGGAGGCAACGATTTACCGGGGACAGTTTGACACGGTACACCAGGCGATACTGGATGAGGCGAGCGGACTGTACGATTTTAGGCCGGAGATTACCATGATTTTTAACAATTACCGGGACGTGCGGTGCGAAGTTCCGCCGGGCAGCTCCCAGGAGGAAATTGAGACCGCGGTTAAAGGCGCGGTTGAGGACTACCGGCAGTTATGGCGAGTATTGCAGGAAAGAAGTCCCGGTTACGTATTACAGAATAACGCGGATCTGCCGGCGGCGCGGGTGTTCGGCAATTACGAGGGGACAGCGCTGTGGAGCCGGACGAATGTCCTGCGGCGGTTTAATCTGGAACTGGCCGGGGCGGCAGCAGAGACGGAGGCAGTTACTGTTTTTGATTTGGAGCAGATATCCGCACTGTTCGGCAAAGGGCGGTGGCATGATGAGAGGATGTGGCATTATTCCCGGCATGCGTTCGGCCTGGATGCGACGGGGCTGGTGGCTTTTCAGGCGGCGAAGGTAATCGGGGCGATTAAAGGCAAAGCGAAAAAGTGCCTGGTGCTGGACCTGGACAATACCTTGTGGGGGGGGATTATCGGCGACGATGGAATTGAAGGGATTGAGCTGGGGGCGGGTATCAACGGCGGGGCCTTCGTGGAATTTCAAAAATATCTGCTAAAACTGAAGCAGCGGGGGATAATATTGGCGGTTTGCAGCAAGAACGACGAGGAAAAGGCGAAAGAGCCGTTTCTAAAACACCCGGATATGCAACTTCACCTAGATGATATCGCGGTTTTTACGGCGAACTGGCAGAATAAGGCGGATAATATCCGCTCAATCGCCGCGGCGCTTAACCTGGGACTGGACGCGCTGGTTTTTGTCGATGATAATCCGGCGGAGCGCGAGCTGGTGCGGCAAATGCTGCCGATGGTGAGTGTGCCGGAGCTGCCGGCGGATCCAACGGGCTTTATCGCGGCGATGGAAAGGCAAGCTTACTTCGAGACGGTGAATTTTTCGCGGGAAGACGCGGACCGCGGCAATTATTATCGCGGCAATGCCCAACGGGCGGATTATCGCGGGCAATTTACCGATCTGGCGGGATATCTGCGGGGGCTGGAGATGCTGGCCCGCGTCGTCGAGTGCGATGAATTCAGCCTGCCGCGGATGGCACAACTGATAAATAAAAGCAATCAATTTCACCTGACCACGACCAGATATACCGAAGGACAAATCCGGGTTATGCTGAAGGAATCCAATATGTATTGCCTGGGTTTCGAGCTGGAGGACAAATTCGGCAGTAACGGGTTGATAGCCGTGGTGATTCTGGAGAAACGCGGCGAAGATACCATGTTTATTGATACCTGGGTGATGAGCTGCCGGGTGCTGGCCCGGGGGATGGAAGAATTTATCATGCGGGAGGTGGTGGAATTGGCGGGGCAACTGGGCTGCCAAAAGATTATGGGTAAATATATACCTTCTCCCAAAAATCAGATTGTGGCGGGATTGTACGACCGGCTGGGATTCCATCTAATGGAGACAGAGGAAGGTTATACCCTCTGGCTGCTTGATCGGGCGGGAAAGGTTCCGCAATATGAAACGTTTATCAGGAAGGCGCAGGAGCAACTGGCGCATTAGAGGTGGCTGAATGAAGGCTATAGAGGTTGAAGAATGAAGGATAAAACAGGCGAGATTCGCCGACGATTGAACCGGGTTTTTCAGGAGACCTTCGACGACGAGAGCATCGAGATATTTGACGAGATGACGGCGGCGGATCTGGATGAATGGGATTCGCTGATGCATATTACGCTGGTGGTGGCGGTGGAGAAGGAGTTCGGCCTGCAGCTCAATGCCCAGGAAGTGGGGCAACTGCAAAACGTGGGACAGATGCTCAGGATACTCGAAGAGCGGGCCACAAAATAAACAAGGGCGGTAATTAGTGAACGTTAAGGTACGCAGATATACCAAGGGCGACGAGAAGCAACTGCTGGAGTTGTTCGGGGGGATATATCGCTATAATCCCCGGTTGCGAGAGGGCGATTACCTTGATTGGCAGTTTAGGGCGGGGCCGTTCGCCGAGGATGATGATTACCACCTTTGGCTGGCGGGGGCTGATGGGAAGATAAGCAGCTTTATCGGCTATGTGCCGGTCGAGTTTCGGTACGAGGGCAGGGTACACCGGGGCTGCTGGCCGCAAAACTGGGCCTCGGTAGGGGGCAATTATTCCGGGCTGGCAGTACTGACGGCATTAATGAAGGAGTATGATAACTTATTTTACAGCGGCCTGTCGGATATGACGACGCAGATTTTTGAGAAATTAAATATTCCGATATTAATGAAGATACCGCGGTGGATCGGCGTACTGGATGACAGAAAAGTACAAGAGATATTTAAGGTGACAGCGGTGAAAGACCGGCAGTTGCTGCAAAAATCCGGCGGCGAGCTGCGAAGGTGTAAACCGTCCGATGGCGTACTCCGGTGCGCGCGATTCGAGCAGGACGAGGAGTTTAGTTTCGAGCATTGGCCGGAGATTACGGGTTATACCCGGCGGACGGGTAAGTTTCTCAACTGGCGGTATTTCGATATTCCCCGGCATAATTACCGAGCCCTGCGGAGCGGTAGAGGCGAATTTGCCGTTTACCGCCTGGAAACGATAAAGGGGTATAAAGAAAAGGTGGTGCGGATTCTGGAGTGGAGTTTTTCGGATGACGACGCAGCCGGGGCGATGGGGCTGGTGGTTAAGGAGGCTCTGCAGGAAGGAGCGATTCTGCTGGATTTTTTTTGTACGGCTGCCGCAGTGGGCAAGGAACTGGAAAGACTGGGATTTCTCGCGGAAGATTCGCTGCAGGGCGAGATACCCTTTCTTTTTCGTCCGATTAAGTATGACCGGGGGATAGCGGCGGCGATCGATATGCCGCCCCATCGTCAGAGGAGGTCGGTGGACTTTGGCCGGTGGTATATAACCAGGGGTGACAGTGATATCGATCGGATTAAATTATAATTGGCGGAACATCAAGGATTTAATATGACAAAGAAGACCTATGCCCGGGATGAAAAATATTTTAACGAATTAATCGGCGAGCTTTATCAAAATTACTCGGAGATTGCCCTGCCGCCGGAGTACGCCTATTTTATTCAGGAGAATAGTTTACAGATGCTGATCCGGCTGGCGCGATATAAATTTGTGGCCCGGCAGCTAAAACGGACGGACCGGGTATTGGAGGTCGGCTGCGGGTCGGGGCTGGGGGCGATCTTCCTGGGTCAGCATTGCCATAGCGTGGACGGTATCGACGTCAATGAGCAGGAGATAAAGGAAGCTGGGGCTATTAATCGGCGGGAAAATGTTCGTTTTTCAGTTGCGGATTATTTTACCTATAAAGTCAGCCAGAAATACGATGTAATAGTTTTGCTGGATGTGATTGAGCATATGGACGAAACCCTGGGTGAGAAACTGATAGACAAAACCGCAGATGATTTGAAGGAAAACGGTTGGTTGGCGGTGGGTACGCCGAGCTGTTATTCCTATGAATATCAAAGCCAGTTCAGCAAGGCGGCGCACGTGAAACTGTACGACCAGGCGGAGCTGGTGGAGCTGATAGAAAAACATTATGGCAGATGCCTGGCCTTTTCCATGAATGATGAAATGGTGCATACGGGATTTAGTAAATTGGCGTGGTACTATTTTGTGCTGGCCTTTGGGCCGCGGCTGGGGAGCAAGAGCGAATGAAGCTGAATAAACCAAAGACACTCGACAGAATTTCAAGTCCGGCAGACGAGGCGACTAGAAAAGTTGCTTTTTTAGACCTTCGTATCACGGACGAGAGGGAGCGACAGGAATTATTGTCGGCGGTGGAGGCGGTGTTTCGTCATGGCCGAATAGTCTTAGGGCCGGAGGTCGAGCAGTTTGAGCAGAAAATGGCTAGATACTGCGGGCGGAAATACGCGGTGGGGGTAAATTCCGGTACGGACGCCCTGTTTCTGACGCTCAAGAGCCTGGGGATAAATCCCGGGGATGAAATTATTACTACCGCGTTATCCTGGGTAGCGACGGCTAACGCGATAGCCTTAGCGGGTGCCGTGCCGGTATTTGCCGATATCCGGGATGACTTGAATATCGATCCCGCCAGTGTTGAACGATTGATTACGCCGCGGACCAGGGCGATTATGCCGGTTCATTACACGGGCAAGGTATGCGCGATGGATGAGATAATGAAGCTGGCGGAGGAGCACCGGCTGGCGGTGGTGGAGGACGCGTCGCAGGCATTTGGGGCACGTTATAAGGGCAGGGTAGCCGGTCAATTCGGCAAGGCGGCGTGTTTCAGCATGAATCCGATGAAGGTATTGGCCGCCTGCGGGGAGGCGGGGTTAGTGGTTACCGATGAGAAGGAGATTTACGATCGGTTGCAGGCGCTGCGCTATAATGGGACAGTCAACAAGGAAACTTGCGTGGAGGTTAGTTTAAACGGTCGGATCGATACGTTGCAGGCGGCGATTCTCTTGAAGCGGTTTGATCGGCTGGACGGTATTGTCAGCAAGAGACGCGAGATCGCTGGCTGGTATAAAGAGCTTCTCGGGGGCGTGGTGGAGCTTCCGGCGGAGGGCAAAGATAGCTTCGACGTCTATTATACTTATACCATTCAGGCGGATCGGCGGGATGAGCTTAAGGCATTTCTAGAGGAGTGGGGCATCGAGACCAAGATTCAGCATCCGTACCTGATGGGGCAGCAACCGGCTTATCGACAGAGCAGCCGCGGTGAGTATCCCAACGCTCTGCGGCTGGTCAAGCGGATATTGTGCATACCCGCCCATGAAAAGCTGGAGCGGTCGGACGTGGAATATGTGGCAAGGAATATCAGGCGGTTTTACCAGTGAGATAGCGGATGAGTGTGAAATTTTTTCCCGGCCAGGATATCATCGAGATAACTCAAAATCATCTTGAGCAGTTGCGGCACGACGCGGCAGCCGCTCCTTTGCGCCGGGCCAGATTGTGTCTGCACCGGGATTTTTCCGATAAGGTTCACGAGATGGTAATCGCATTTTGCCGGGATTCGTATTGTCGGCCGCATCGCCATGGTAATAAAAGCGAGTCTTTCCATATTATTACCGGCCGATTGCTCGTGGTGCTCTTCGACGACGCAGGCAATATTACCCGGCGGATCGAGATGGGACCCAGCGATAGCGGCAGGACGTTTTTCTATCGGCTCAACTGCGGTATCTGGCACTGCGTCGTGCCGCTGACGGAATATGTCTATATGCACGAGACGACGGCAGGGCCTTTTGTGCCGGGTGAAAATGAGGTGGCGAAGTGGTCGCCGGCGGAAGGGGAGGCGGAGGAGATCAAGGTTTTTTTGGCCAGGATTACGGCTGGTTACTAGGCCTACGCGGGGACCGGAAGGAGCATCCTGCCGACTATATTATTATAGCGCAAGATGTTATGATAATATTTATCATTTAAAAAATACAATAATCATTTGATTTCTTGTATAGCCTATGCTATACTTAAATGATGGCGAGCGAGCATAGATTCAGTGAAGTTAAGAAGCTGCTGGAAAGCAGAGGATTCAGGCTGGTTAGAGTCAGGGGATCGCACCATATTTTTGAGAAGAAAGGGAATTTACCGGTTTCGATTCCCGTTTATAAAAATAAAGTAAAGGATTTTTATGTCAAAGAAATTAGAAAAATGGAATAGACCGTTTAAAAAAAGCATTTTGAATAAGGCAAAAATGATTACCGATAAATATGAAATAATAATGACTTTTGCCAATAATGAGTATTATGGCAGAGCACTGGAAATGCCCACGGTTTTTGGTGACGGAAAAACACCCAATGAGTGTTTTAAGAATACCAAAGAAGCGTTAACGGCAGTAGTTGCGCATCTTTTAGAAATCGGTGAGGTTGCCCCTTCTCCTGCAAGTGGGGGTAAGCGCGATAAGCAAGTAAATGTACGCTTAACATCTGAAGAAAAAACCATTTTAACGGCAGCGGCTAATTCTCGAGGTTTTAAAGGGCTAGGCGATTTTATAAGAGCAAAAGCATTAACTCCGTTACAAGCCTTACCAGAATAGGAATAAAGAGGGTGATTAAAATTGTTTTCGCCGGCGGGCCGGCGGGATGTTCATTAACGAGCGGTATTTAGCCACTGTCCGGCGGGCCAGGGTCAGGCCGCGGTGTTGCAGTTGTTTTACCAGTTCATCGTCGTTGTAGGGTTTGCTTTTGTCTTCGTTGTCCACGATTTCCTGGAGCTTGGCCTTGACCGCATCCCAGCTTACGCTTTCACCCGCGGCGTTTTCCATGCCGCTGCTGAAGAAATAGCGCAGCGGGTATATACCGGTGGGGGTTTGCATATACTTACCTGAGACCGCCCGGGAGACGGTGCCGACATGAATGCCCAGTTGATCCGCCACCTCGACCATCGGCATAGGTTTTAAGTGGGCTGGGCCGCGGTCAAAAAAATCTCTCTGGGTGTTGAGCACCTGATTGACCACCCGCATTAAGGTTGCTTTGCGCTGCTCGATGGATTCGATTAGCCACTGGGCGGAGCGAATGCTGTTTTTCAAATATTCCTTGGCTTCGGGCGCGATTTGGTTTTGCTTGAGCATCTTTTTATACTGATTATTGATATGCAGCAGAGGCAGGCCTCCGTCAGCCAGGTGAGCGGTGAAGGTGTCGCTTCCTTCGTCATATTCCACGATGATATCCGGGGTAATATAAGGATTATCATGCCTGCCGATTTGCAGTCCCGGCCGGGGGTCCAGATGGGAGATATTCTTCAGGGCGTTTTTGATATCAGCGAGGCTGCGGCCGGTTTTGCGGGCGATAGCCGGATAACGGTTCATTTCGATATCCTTGATATGATTGGTCACCAGTTCGATTTCCAGGCTGTGATCTTCGCTGCTGTCGGCTAGTTGCAGTTTCATGCATTCCGCCAGGTTCCGCGCCCCCACTCCGGTCGGCTCGAGACTTTGGACCAGGGTAATAGCTTCGTCTATCTGCTGGTCGGTGACTTCGTCGGCCAGGTTTTCACGAATAACATCATGGTCGGCGGTGAGATAACCGGCTTCATCGATTAAATCGATTATAACTGAGCCGATTTTCCGGATGAGGGGGGGGCATTCCACGAAAACCCATTGTTTGTGGAGATATTCGTTCAAGGATTGTGCCGGAGCGGCGGTATTCTGCATGGCTTCGAGTTTGCGGTCGGACAGGTCCGGGTTATGGCGCGGGCGAAGGTAAGATGAGCGGGATAAATAATCATCGAAATCATCGCCGACATTTTCCAATCGCTCGAAATCATCTTTTTTGCTGGCGTCGTCCTTGATCAGCAGTGACTTTTCCCCTTCGGCAATTTCCTGGTTATTAGCCCGGCCGTTCGCCCCAGTCCTTTCTTCATTATTTTCGGGGGAGACTTCTTCCATCTCCAGGACGGGGTTAGCCAGCATCTCCTGTTCGATTCGTTCCTGCAGGGCCAGCAGCGGCAGTTGCAAAATTTCCATCGACTGGATCATCCGCGGCGCCATTATCATCCGCTGATCCATTTTCATCTGTTGTGAGACATCCAGTCGCATCGGGGTAATTTTGCTCCTGATTTATAGGTCTTTATGGGTAATTATTTTCTAACTATCTAAATTTCCTGATTGTTATGGTTATCGACCAGAGCCGGGATGCAGTTTGGTGAGAAAATCAAAATATTGGCAAGTTTAATCATTTTACTTTACTGCAGTTGTATTCTTCCGCTGATGGCGTCGCTGAGGACGCTTTTATTGGCGTGTTCGATACTGCCGCCGGCGGGCAGGCCCCGTGCCAGGCGGGAAATCTTCACGGGCATATCCTGAATTAATGAGCTGATATAAAGTGCCGTCCCGTCGCCGTCGATATTAGGATTAGTGGCCATCACTATTTCTTTAACGCCGCCGGCTTCTATCCGTTTGACCAGCGCATCTATCGTCAGGTCGTCCGGCGTGCTGCCTTCCAGGGGGGCCAGATGGCCCAGCAATACATGATATACCCAGTTGCACAGGCCCGTTTCCTCCAGTCGAATCAAGTCTTTGGGCTGTTCCACCACGCAGATTACCGCATGATCTCTGCTTTCGTCGCGACAGATATCGCAAAGCTCCTGTTCACTCAGATTGAAACAGCGGGAACAACTTCGCAATTTGGTTTTGACGTCGCGGATTGCCTGGGCCAGCTCCATAGCTTGTTCGTTCGATTGTTTCAGGACAAAATAAGCCAGTCTCTGGGCCGTGCGGGTGCCGATCCCCGGCAGCTTGGCAAACTGCTCGATTAATCGGCCTATGCATTCGGTATGGATATTACTCATCTTAGGCCCATCAATTTCCCTAGCTGCTCAATGCCGGGGATATTCAAGCCGCCGGTTAGTTTAGCCATTTCCTCTTTCATCGCCTGCTGGCTCTTGGTTATTGCGGCGTTGACTGCGGCTTTAACCAGGTCTTCCAGCATTTCCACATCGTTGAAATCGACCATTTCTCGATTAATTTTCAGATCCAGCAGGGTTCCTTTGCCGTTAACCCTGGCGGTCACCATCCCGCCGCCGCTATTCGCTTCAATGGTTTTATGCTCCAACTCTTCCTGCAGCTTTTGCATATTAGCCTGCATCTCCTGAATCTTACCGAAAATATTGGTCAAATCTCCGAATCCTACCATTGATTTATCCTCGTTTGTTTTCGTTCGTTAATATAATAGTCATCAAAACATTACCTGATTACTCACGATTCCGTCGCCGTTGGGTTAGTTCGGCTGATCTGGCATACTTTGCCGCCCAGTATTTCCTGCACCTGTTTTACCCGGGCGTCGCTCATGGCCTGGTTGATTTCTTTTTGGCTGGGTTTGGCGCCGGGTGGCTGGGTCGGTTTTTCTTTTTTGTTGGCTGTGGGAAGACAGTCGTCTTCGCTGAGATTGCCCAGATTAAGTTTTATCGGTTGGCCCAGGATTTCGGTCAGGGTCGTTTCAATCTGCTCGATATGCTCGGAATGATCCTGCAGGAAATTGAGCATACCTGTCTGATTATCTTTGAAGCCGATGGTTAAATTGCCGTCTTGCCAGCCTATGGGAGCGGAAGGTTTCAGACAGACGGCGAGATGCTGTTTTGCCGGCAGATAGAATTTTTCCAGGATTTTGGGCCAGTTATTCCGCAGGTATTCCAGTGACAGTTGCCCCGGCAGCACAAGAGCCTGCTTTGCGGTAGCTTGCGGGTTATTCTGTGGGGGTTGTTGACCAGCCGGTGCTGATACCTTTCTATCGGTAGGGCCAGGTGAATATGACCGGCCCCTGCCGCCCGTTTCTGGGAAAGCGGTTTTACTGCCGCCGGTTGCGGCCGCCGCGGCATTTGGCCCGGATTGCAATTGCTCTAACAGCGACTGAGTATCACTGAAGCGCTCACTGGCGGCCAGTCGAACAATCGCCGCCTCCAGGAGTGCCCTGCCCGCTCCGCTCGATTTGATGGACCGGCGTAATTCTTCCATAACCGTGATGTTATAGACCAGGACCGCCTCGTCGAACTGGTGACTTTGCTCGACTAATTTTTCCCGAATATTTTTATCTTCGAGGTCGATCAGTTCCGTATCTGCGCCGCAGTTGCGCAGCACCAGCAGATCGCGGAAATGATCCTGCAGACTTTGCGCCAGTTGATCCAGAGCCAGTCCTTCCGCCAGCGTCTGGTCGATCTGTTGCAGGGCGTCGGCCAGGTTGCCTTTGGCTATCGCTTCGACAAGATCGATAATCTGCTGGGACCGGGGTGTGCCCAACAGGTCTGCCAGCATATCCAGGGTGAGTTTACCGTCGCTCATGCTGAGCAACTGGTCCAGCAGACTAAGGGCATCCCGCATGGAGCCGTGTGCCAGCCGGGCGATTCGGCGGATTAAGACCTCCTCCGCGGTGAGTCCTTCGCCGGCCAGGATTTTTTTCAGTTGTCCGGCAATATCATCGGGGCGGATATTGCGGAAATCGAACCGCTGACATCGTGAAAGAATGGTCGGCAGTACCTTATTAGGTTCGGTGGTCGCCAGGATGAATTTGACATGTTCCGGCGGTTCTTCCAGGGTTTTCAGCAGGGCGTTAAATGCGCTGACGGAGAGCATGTGTACCTCGTCGATGATATATACTTTGAATCTGGCTCGTGCCGGCCGGTAGATAGCGTTTTGCCGTAACTGGCGGATATGTTCTACGCCGGTATTGCTGGCCCCGTCGATTTCCAGCACGTCGATATCCTCGCCTTCGCTGATAGCCAGGCAGCTTTCGCATTGGCAGCAGGGGGTGGGGGTGGGTTTGTCGAAATTGAGGCAGTTTAGGGCCTTGGCCAGTATCCGGGCCATGGTGGTTTTGCCTACGCCGCGAGTCCCGCTGAAGAGATAGGCGTGAGCCACGCGGTCGGTTGCGATAGCGTTTTTAAGGGTCTTGGCTATCGCTTCCTGTCCGACCACCTCATCGAAGGTATTTGATCGATATCGTCTCGCCAGTACAGTGTACGACATAGTTTACGCTACTTCATTATTTTTTTGTGATTTTTAAGTCAGCTTCTCAAAACGACACGTAAACGCATAAAAATACAGAAAAGTATAAAAAGGCCGTGCACTTTTATTCGAACCTATCTTACCGAGTATGTTGCCCCAGCCGACTCCTGCCAGGTTATTCCACGGCACAACGGGCGAGACGCTTATGGCTGCTCCGTTCCCGGCCTGACCAGGTTCGCGCTGTCCGTTTGCATGGGACCCGGCTATCAACATCACTTAGGGCAATATGGGCTCTGTTTGATTGGTCCTCCAAAAAGGATTCCGCCTCGCTATAGCGGATTGCGAGTTACAAGGTACCGCTAACACCCTGCCTAGCACGGCCTTTTTTTCGTTTATTTTATGTCACTTTTTTCTCTAAAAAAATAGTATACCATTAACTTGCGCAAAGTCTATGCCTAAATTGTGATTTCCTTAACTAACTTCGGCGAAATATGTTGTGATTGCCGTCGCGGATTTATGGGTAAGGCAGTTAATCACCCCAAATATTTTTTGGGATTGATAATTTTCCGCTGGATGGTTATATTTTTGCTGAAGATTTCTTTTTCATGGGTGATGTTCATTGTTCCAGGAGACCTTGGTTCGTAAAGGTTGTTTTTTTTATTGGTTCGCGTCGGCGGTTGGGTTTTTATTTTGGGTTTAAAAGGGACAATTGGGAGGGATGAACTATGCTTAAGTTTCGCTGTTCTTTTTGTGCCAAGAAGATTGCCGTTACGGGAGACTTTGCCGGCAAAGTGGTCAAATGTCCCCGGTGTGGCAGTCCCACGAAAGTGCCCCGGACAGCGCTGGAGGAGTCAGCCTTGGTCATGGATGCCGCTGGTATTTCGCCTGCCGCTGCGAATCCGCTGGAGTCGGCGGTGCCGTTGGAGGAGTCCGCCCTGCCGGAGAAGCCGGCCCTGAAGAAAAAGGTGGCCCCTTTGAAAAAGGCTGCCCTGCCGGAGAAACTGTGTCCCCAGTGCGGCTTTACCGTGGCCAACGATACGGAATTTTGCGTAACCTGCGGTTATCAGTTGGAGCCGCAGGGCGATGTGTCTGAATTGGTTGGGGCGGCAGTGGCGACGGAGAGCGTGAGGGTAATCCCGCGGCTGCCGTTTGCGATATTTGGGAGTTTCGCGGGGGCGATGCTGGGAGCGGTGATCTGGGCGGCGATTGTGTATTTTACGGGTTTCGAGTTTGGGATTGTAGCCTGGGGTGTGGGGGTGTTGGCGGGTCTGGGGGCGATTGTTTTTGCCAGTGAGCGGGGGGTCCTTTTAGGGGTGATAGCAGCGGGGATGGCGGTACTGGGGCTTTTTGCGGGCAAGCTTCTTTGTATTTATTGGGTTGTCTTGCCCGAAGCGGCGAGGATTGTGATCGAAGCTCAGGATGAGCAAATCAATCAAGTTATGAAAGAACCCCATTTTATGTTTGTTATGGGATGTGTAAAAATGGTCGAAGATGAAAAATTCAGTAAGGAATATTCCCATCTCCTCATCCGCGCAGAAACAACCGGAGAAATTCTCGAAGATAAGCAGGATGAGATCCAAAGGGACCGGCAGGCGGTTCTCGATTTTCTGGACACATGGCCGGCACCGGAGAAAAAAGCGTTCATCAAAGCCAAATTAAAAGAAAATGCCGAAGTACTTACTCAGAAAATCAAGGAAACGGTCAGTTATATTGATTTTTTAAAGGAATCGATGTCTTACTGGGATATATTGTGGTTTATCCTGGCGGTGGGGTCGGCATTTAAATTGGGTTATGGTTGGGGCCAATAGTATGAGGGGGGACGGGGACTATTAGGGATATTAATTACCTGTATTTTGCTGATTATTTATCTTTGGCGGTTCCATGGAGCACTGTGGTATTTGTCAAGTAAGCTGTGCAGCAGCTTTTGTTCCGCCGCGCTGAGTCGGCTGGGCAGGGGGCTCAATCTCAATTGTTTAGCGATGTGGGAGGCCACGTTGGATACCAATTCGTCGAGATCAACCGGACTTGACTCGTCTTTTACCAGTTGGGCCGATGGCTGCTGGGGGAAGTGCTGCTGCAGGATGAGCGAGCCGTGCTGCAGCACCGCGTTTTTAATCCGTCGCTGAGCACTTCCCAAGAGCTTGGCGCCGTTTTCCAATACCAGGTCCAGCCGATGTGTCCGAGAGAAGCAAAAAAAAGGTCCCCGCTGCGTATTACCGTTATCGTTTCCGCCGCGATATCCAACTTTGATCCCCAGATCAGTCAAAACGGCAATAAATGCGTCATGGACTAATTGATACATGTACTCTATGTTTTTTGCGGGGGTTTTTTCCTTTAAAGGCAGGACCAAAGAATAGGTTAGTTCATCGTCATGTAAAATAGCCCCGCCGCCGGTTTGCCGCCGGACGCAGGGCAGCCGCCTGATCTGGTCATCCTGCCCGGTGAATTCCTGATATTTTTGGAAGTAGCCCAGGGAGATCGTCGGCTGCGACCACTGGTAGAACCGCAGCGTCGCCGGCGAGCTGCCCTCATTTACCGCCTGCAGAATAGCTTCGTCAATCGCCATATTGACGGCTCCCTCTTGCGGTTCATCTATCAACACTCGTAATATGGGCTGGTTTTCCATGGAACGATTAAGTTTCGTTTGATTGCTGTAGATTAACCTGGGCATGATAACTGCTGCGGACGAACGGCCCTGCCGCTACGTGGCGAAAACCCAGTTGCCGGGCCGCGGTTTTTATCCGGTCGAATTCTTCCGGGTGATAGTATTTTTCCACCGACCGATTTCCCCTGCTCGGCTGAAGATACTGTCCGATAGTCACCATTTCCACCCCCGCGCCGCGTAAATCCTGCAGCATTTCGGTGATTTCTTCCTGCTGCTCTCCTAGCCCCAGCATAAAGCCGCTTTTAACAATCGGATGTTTTTCTTTTTCCGCCATGTAGCGCAGCACCTTTAGTGAGCGGTCATAATCAGCCCCGCTGCGGATCTCGCCGGTCAATCTCCGACAGGTCTCGATATTATGATTGAACACGTCCGGTCCAGCCTGGTAAATCATTTCCAGCGATTGAGCATTTGCGATGAAGTCTGGGGTTAGCACCTCGATGGTTACCTGGGGGTTGATCGTTCGGACCGCTGCGATAGTCCGGGCGAAGTGTTCCGCTCCGCCGTCCGGCAGATCGTCGCGAGTAACGGAGGTTATCACTACATGTTGCAGCTTCAGTTCCTGCACCGCCTGGGCCAGTCGTTGCGGCTCATCTTCGCTCAGCGGCTGGGCTGGTCCATGGCTGACCCGGCAAAATTGGCAATTCCGCGTACAGGAATTGCCCATTATCATGAACGTGGCTGTTCCCTGGCTGTAGCATTCACCCTGATTAGGACAGCCGGCGTTGCTGCAGACCGTGGCTAGTTGCAGCCGCTGGAGTATTTCCATCACCTGCTGGAACCGCTCGCCCTTCGGCAGGGGCCGTTTCAGCCACGCCGGCAGCCGCCGGCACGAGTTATTATGGTGTTTGTTTTCCAGGGGCATAACCAATGATATTATTATATAGGGGTATTTTTGTCAAAATCGCTTATCACATTTGTTTCATTGATGTTTTGACCGGAAATAGCCTGGTGATTATAATTGGCTGCACGATGATTTTTCCCCGTAAAGAAGATAAGGGCTGGTGATGGGTCAAATTGTGATACTTTCGGAGCTTCTGGTAAACAAGATCGCTGCCGGCGAGGTCGTGGAAAGGCCGGCCAGCATTGTCAAGGAGCTGATGGAGAACAGTCTCGACGCCGGCGCGACGCAGATTTCGTTGGAGGTGGAGGACGGAGGCAAAAAACTCATTCGGGTAATCGATAACGGCTGTGGCATGGACGCCCAGGACCTCAAGCTGGCTTTTACCCCGCACGCCACCAGTAAGATTTCCTCTGCGGAAGACCTTTTTGCCATTGCTACCCTTGGTTTTCGGGGTGAGGCGTTAGCCAGTATCGCTTCGGTGGCCCAGGTGGAGGTGGTCAGCAGAACGGCCCAGGCGATTGAGGGGTCGTTGCTGGCGGTATCCGGCGGGCAATTCGGCGCTGTCAAGCCGGCCGCATCGGCGGTGGGAACGGCCATTTCGGTGCAGAATCTTTTTTTTAACACGCCGGCCCGGCGGAAATTTCTCCGCACTACCAACACCGAATTGGGGCACATTACCGAGCAGTTCAACCGTATTGCTTTATCTCATACCCAGGTCCATTTGAGCCTCAGTCATAACGGCAGAACATTGTATGGGCTGCCCGCCGGCCAATCCCTGCGGGAGCGGATCGGCGTCCTTTTTTCTGCGGAGTTAGCCGCCGAGTTGATTTCCATCCAGCGTAAGGATCGTGCCGTGGAGATTACCGGATTAGTTGCTCCCCCCCGCTGCTCGCGGTCGGCCGCCCAGTGGCAGTATATTTTTCTTAACCGCCGATGCATTCGCGACCGGTTCGTCAGTCATGCTATTCGCGAGTCCTTCCGGGGCATGTTGGAAGCCAATCGTCAGCCCATCGTTTTTCTTTTTTTACAATTGCCGCCGCAGCAGGTTGACGTTAACGTTCATCCCGCCAAGGCGGAGGTGCGTTTCGCCGATTCCAATATGATTCATTCCCAGGTATTAGCTGCCATTCGCGATCAGTTGCTGCAAAGTGACTTATCGGTTCCGTTGCCCGCCGACAGTTTACGTGGTCTTTCCCGCGGCCCATTTGTTGCTGATACCCTCCCGCAGCGGGGGGATATTCACCAGCAGCAGAATCGGGTAAGACAGGCAATGGCGGATTTTTTCAAGTCTGCCGATCCCCCAGCCGTCCGGGGCGGCCAGTCTGCTTATCCATCGGCCGCCGGAGGCGGTCAATCCCATTATCCGACAGTCGCCGGGGGCGGCCAATCCGCCGGTCCCCAGATTAGTTACCCCGGGGCGGTTGATGACAGAGGGGCAGGTTTTAAACCCTCTGCCTCTGCCGCGGCTGAACCGGATTACCCCGTGAAACCGTCGGAATCGTCGCCCGCTCCCACCGGGCCTTTCATGCAGATCCACAATGCCTATCTGGTTTGCCAGAGTGACGATGGCTTATTGATTATCGACCAGCATGCCCTGCACGAGCGAATCCTTTACGAAAATCTTAGCCAACAATTGAGTCGTGGCCCGTTAGCTTCGCAACGCTGCCTGATACCCGAGGTGGTTGACGTTACCCCGGAGCAGATGGCGGTCATTGACAGCCAAAAGCAGGTATTTACGCAATTGGGTATCGCGGTCGAGCCGTTCGGCCCATCCAGTGTGGCCGTGCAGGCCTTTCCCGTATTATTAGGTAAAATCTCGCCTGCTGATTTCGTGGCCCAGTTATTGGATTTGTTATTGGCTAATTCGGGCAGGGTTAGTCGGGAGCAGATGATTCACCAGGTTTTGGACATGACTGCCTGTAAGGCCGCCGTCAAGGCGGGCGATCCTCTCAATGAGGCCGAGATTAAGAATCTCCTGGCCCAGCGGGAGATCGTCGAACGCAGCAGCAACTGTCCCCATGGCCGACCTACTACCATCAAATTGACCTTGCCGGAGCTGGAAAAGAAATTCAAAAGAACCTGAGGTTTCCGTCACAACCGCTTGATTCAATTAAGTTTACATTCATTCTTGCCTCCAGGGGGAAAAATCGCTAAAATATAGGTGATTATTATTAAAAGGAGCGATTTTTCCCTGAAAACTTTGCAAATCAACGATAAATAATTGGAAAGATCGACTAAGCAGGTTGGATGATATTATCATTACTAATGTTTTCAAAAAGACTTATATAGTGAGTCAGCCGGATAATAAGCTGAAATTTTTATTTTTAGCCGCTGCTATCCTTCTGGTTTTGCCTGTGCAAGCCTACGGTTACATCGGCCCGGGTGCCGGTTTCGCGGTGGTCGGCTCATTTATGGTCATGTTTACCGTGCTGATTTCTGCGGTCCTGGCGGTGTTTACCTGGCCGGTGCGTTATCTGATTCGTTCGATTCGCGGCCGACACGCCTTTGCCCGCAGTATGGTGGATAAGGTAGTGATTCTGGGATTGGACGGTCTGGACCCCGGTCTGGCGGAGAAGTTTATGGACCAGGGGCGTCTGCCCAATTTCTCCCGTCTGGCTAAGATGGGTTGTTTCAAACGACTGGCTACTACCGTGCCGTCGATTTCACCGGTTGCCTGGTCTTCGTTTCAGACTGGGACCAATCCGGGCAAGCACAACATCTTTGATTTTCTCACGCGGGATAAGCTCACTTACCTGCCCAAGTTAAGCTCGGTGGACATTCGGCCGCCGAGTCGTTATTTGAATTTTGGTAAGTACCGTTGGCCGCTGGGCCGGGCCGACATTCGCCTGCTGCGCAAGAGTATGCCGTTCTGGAAGGTTTTGGGGCGGCACGGGATTTTCAGCGATATTATACGCGTACCGATTACCTTTCCGCCGGAGAAGTTTCACGGCGTGCAACTGTCAGCCATGTGCGTACCGGACCTGCGGGGTACGCAGGGGATGTTCTCCTTTTATACCACGGCGGTCCCCGGCGACAGCGATCCGACGGGCGGCGAGTTTTTCCGCGTCCCTAAAAACGGCAGTACCATTAAAGCCCAGCTCGTCGGGCCGGAAAATCCCTTTCGCAAGGATAAACAGATATTAAAATGCCCCTTCGAACTTACGATAATGGATGAAAAATCAGCCGAGCTGCGCTTAAACGGCACTAAATACCTCTTGAGCCAGGGCATCTATTCCGACTGGATTAAAATAGTCTTTAAGACGGGCCTCGGCGTAAAGGTCTGCGGAATCGGAAAATTCCTGTTAGTAGCCGCCCAGCCGGACTTGAAGCTGTACGTTAGCCCCATCAATATCGACCCGGAGAAGCCGGCGATGCCCATCAGTCACCCTGCCATTTATTCGTTGTATCTGGCCAAGCGGCAGAAAAGCTTCGCCACCCTCGGCTTAGCCGAAGATAGCTGGGCCTTGAACGAGAAGGTTATCAGCGACGAGGATTTTATCCGGCAATGCATCGATTTTGACAACGAGCGGGAGAAGATGTTTTTTGATTCGCTCCAGAAGGTGAAGAAGGGTTTATGCGTATGCGTTTTCGACGGGACGGACCGCATCCAGCATACTTTTTGGCGGGATTTCGACGACGACCACCCTGCCAACCGCGCGCATCCCCGCGGTACCAGGGCCGGCAACGCCGTGGAGGAGCTGTATCAGCGGGCGGACGTACTGTTGGGAAAAACGCTCGATAAATGCCGGCAGGAAGACGCCCTCTTGCTGGTTATCTCCGATCATGGCTTCAACCAGTTTTGCTGGGGTGTGGATTTGAATCGCTGGCTGGAGGAGAACGGCTACCTGAAATTAAAAGAGTCTGGCCGGGGTCAGAAGAACCTGGCGGGCGTTGACTGGTCGCAGACCCGGGCCTATGCGATTGGCCTGGCGGGTATTTATCTCAATTTGCAGGGCCGGGAAGCACAGGGCATTGTCGAGCCGACTGCCGAGGCCACGAAGTTGCGCCGGGAGATTGCCGACCAGCTCGCCGAGTTGATTAATCCTTTAAATAATCAGCCGGCGGTCAAACGGGTATATATCGCCCCGGAGATTTATAATGGTCCCTACAAAAACGAAGCACCCGATCTTTTAGTGGGCTTTAATAAAGGCTGCCGGGCCTCCTGGCAGACCGCGATTGGCCAGGTTACCGACAAGATATTTTACGATAACACCAAGGCCTGGAGCGGCGATCACTGCATTGATCCCAGTCTGGTGCCGGGCGTGCTTTTTTGCAATCGCCCGATCAGTTCTGACCATCCCCGGATGATTGACATCGCCCCGACGGTCCTGCGGATTTTCGGCGTGGACATCCCCGAATATATGGATGGCAAACCGCTTCAAATAGTGGTTGAAAATTCAGACCAGACCAAAAAAGAAATTGTTAACGCAATAGAAAATTAGCATTTTTATGTCAGCAAGAAATAAAATTGATCGTCGGCAATTCCTCAAGCAGACCGCCGCTGCGGCAGCGATGACTGCCGGACTGGCCGGCGGCCCCATCTTTGCCTCCTCCAAAGCCTCAGCCTTGAAGGGGAAAAAGGTCATCGTCATTGGCATTGACGGGATGGATCCGACGATGTGCGAGGAGTTGATGAACGCCGGCACGATGCCCAATTTTGATCGGTTGCGTCGTTTGGGCGGCTTTAGTCGCTTGGGTACCAGCATTCCGCCCTTAAGTGCGGTTGCCTGGGCCAATTTTATCAACGGGGCCGGCCCGGGCTACCATGGGATTTTCGGATTTAACCATCGTGATCCTGCCCATCAGTGCGAGGTTTTCAACGCTATATCTCGTGTTCAGCCGGGCGAGGGCATTCGCCTGGGGGGATACATGGTGCCCTTGACTTTTTGGCCCTTTAACCAGCAGGCGCCTGAGCCGATCTTGAATCGCCAGGGCACGCCCTTCTGGAACTATCTCGATACCGCCGGCATTCCCTCTGCCGTTTACTATATGCCCTCCAATTATCCACCCAGCCGGTCGCCCTCCGGCCACCACCAGAGCTTAGCCGGCCTGGGTACGCCTGACCTGTTGGGCAGCAAGGGTAAAGGCTTTTATTTCGCCGACGATTTGCCGGAGGAAGTCAGGGACGACACCGGCTTTTTGAAATGCCGCTTAAATTTCGTTGACGAAACCGCCCGGGTCATGTTGTACGGGCCGCAAAATATGCTGGAAATTAATAAGAAGCACGCCAGCGTCGAGATTGCCATCCATCGTGACCGCAAAGCACGGGCCGCCGTTATTGAGGTCCAGGGCAGGAAGATTCTCCTCAACGAGGGCCAGTGGAGCGACTGGGTGGCGTTGGATTTTGTCCTTCCCATGCCCGTCGTTATGCCCGACGAGCACATCAGCGGCATTTGCCGGTTTTATTTGCAGCGGGTCTCACCCGGTCTTCGCCTTTACGTCACGCCCATCAACATCAATCCCGCGAACCCCGCCGCACGCATTTCCGAGCCGGAGGATTTTTCCCGTCGGCTTACGGAATCGCTGGGTTTGTTTTACACCACCGGCTGGCAGGAGGATTTCCAGGCACGCGACGCCAACGTGTTTGACGACGAGGAATTCGTCGCCCAGGCGGAGGATGTTTTGAATTTCCGCATGAAGCTGCTCGATTACGGACTGGAACATTACCGTGAAGGCCTGTTTTTCTTCTATTTCTCCAGCCTTGATCTTTTGAGTCATTTTTTCTGGTGGGATACCAACAAGAAGCATCCCGTTCGCCCCCTGGTCCAGGTCCTCAAATACCGCAACTACCTCAAGGACCTTTACCGTCGCATGGACCGCGTCGTCGGCGACATTTTGCACCGTTATGGCGATGAAGCTCTGGTAATGGTCTTGAGCGATCATGGCTTTGGTTATTCCGACCGTCGTTTCAACCTCAACGTTTGGCTGCGGGAGAACGGCTACATTCAGCCGGACAATTGTACCACTTTGTTTACGCCGAAAGATACTGACATTTTCTCTCATGAAGCCGACTGGTCGAAGACCACCGCTTATGGTATCGGGTTGAATAATTTATACCTTAATTTGGAGGGCCGCGAGCGGTACGGCATCGTCACCCCTGCCCAACGGCAGGAGTTATTAAACGAGTTGGTTACCCGGTTGGAGGCGGCCCGCGATGTGGACGGTTCACCGGTGATCAAGAAGGTTTATCGTGCCGACGAGGTTTACGCCGGCGCGGCGATGGCTTTGGCGCCAGACCTTATTCTGGGGTATCACCGGGGCTATCGGACCACGGGTAACGGCGCCGAGGGAAAATTGGATAGCCAGGTTTTCTGCAATGAGCCACGCTACTGGTTTGCCGATCATTGTATGGCTGCTGACGAAGTGCCGGGTATTCTGTTTTGCAATCGTGAAATCCGCCGTTTGGCCCCTTCTCTGATTGATTTAGCCCCCGCCATTTTAGCGGAATTCAGCCTGGACACCCCCCCGAGCATGGTGGGGAGGAACGTTTTCCGCGTATAATATCGAACATAAGGATTTAATGAGTAATGGCCAAGATCAAGATAGATGCCCATCTTTTCCAGCGGGCCAGGCGCGCCGCGGAATTAGCTGGCTACAGTAGCATGGATGAATTTATCCAACACATCGTGGAAACTGAGGTCAGCCGGATCGAGACTCAGCAGGCTTCTTCCGACCCGACCGACAGGAGCGTTGCGGACCAACTACGCGGATTGGGGTACATCGATTGACCGAATTTATCGCTCAACTTATTGCCTGGCTTAATATTCCCATGAACGCCCTGGGCCGATACCTTTTAGCCCCCACCATTACGCATCTGCCGGGTTGGCTCTCGAACACCGTCATTTCTGCCGTGATGGGGATTCTGCTGCTGATTATTTTCAAATATACTTCAGACCAGCGGGCGATTGGCGAAATCCGTGACGGGATCAAGGCCGACCTGCTGGCCCTGAAATTGTTCAAGGACAGTGTCGGATTAACCTTTCGCCTGCAGGGCCGACTTTTCCGGGCCGCCTTTTATTTATTAGCCTATGCGGTTCGGCCGATGCTGGTAATGATTCTGCCGGTTAGTTTAGTGCTCAGTCAGATGGCCTTGTGGTATCAGTCTCAGCCGTTGCAGCCGGGTGAGCGGACGATTATTACCATGCAGCTCAGCGGCACGGCAACCGACCCTTGGCCCAGTGTGAAGATGGCCTCGCTGCCGGGTGAGGTAATTACAGGTCCGGTGCGGATAATCAGCCAGCGTCGGATCTGCTGGGACGTGCGGATTAACAAGAGCGACGAGCACAACATCGTTTTTGACGTGAACGATCAGCGGCTGGCCAAGAGCATCGCCGTCGGCGAAGGTTTTATGCCCGTCAGCGTGATGCGTCCCGGCTGCCGCTGGAAGGATGTGCTCTTGAATCCCCTGGAGAAACCTTTTCCCCCTCAGTCGCTGGTGCAGGGTATCGACCTGGTTTACCCCGACCGTCCCGGCCGGGCCGCCGGCAGCGACTGGTGGTTGGTTTACTTTTTTATCGCCTCGATGGTTTTTGCCCTTTTGTTTAAGCCTTTCATTAAAGTCAGGATATAATCGCTCGAGATCTGCGTTTTGGTGTGGTGTTTATTATTGGGTGGACTATTGCCGCGATTATCAGCGGTTATTCTGAGGTGCTTACTGCCGGCGGTTTGCCATATTATTAGCCGAGGCGGGACTCGAACCCGCACGCCCTTTAACGGGCAGGGGATTTTAAGTCCCCAGCGTCTGCCATTCCGCCACTCGGCCGGTTTTTATTAAGCTAAGCATAGTATTTTTGCCCATATCGGGATAGCTATATTACCTGTTATCATCCGTTCGGTCAATAGGTTATACCCTTGGTCTTGAACAGGTATATTTATTTTTTGATTCCCGATGGACAAATAAAACAATTCTCCACTATAATTAGCGAAGCAGTTCGTATAGCTTTTCTTGTTTTGCGTACGGTTCGCAGCAACGGTTGTATTGATTACATTCATTCAACTTTTTTAAGGAGGTTTGGCTATGGTGGAGCAATCGGTTCGCAAAGCCCCGCTCGTCTGGTGGGCGGGCGGTATTTTTTTGGGATTGGTCCAGGTTTTAGCGATGGGCCTGTCGGGTCCGCTGGGGGTTTCCACCCAGTTTGTGATCGCCGACACTCACCTGCTGGACAAGATCGACAATTCTTATGTTCAGCAGCATCCCTTGATCAGCCGGGAGAAGTACCACAAGCTCGGTTACGGCTGGTGGTTTGATATCGGCCTTCTGGCCGGTGCCCTTTTCGCCTCATTAGTGACCCTGCGCTGGTGGCCCCGGTGTACTACCGTCTGGTGGCGGGCCAGCCATGGTTCTTCGGTAGCCGGGCGGTTCCTGGCCGGCTTTATCGGCGGCATACTCATCCTTTTGGGTGCTCGTTTTGCCCACGGCTGTACCAGCGGACAGTTCGCCAGTGGGTGGGCCCAGTTAGCCGTTTCGGCCATTCCTTTTACTATTACGCTTTTCCTCTGCGGGATTATCACTGCCTTTATTACTTACCGCAAGGTGCCCCAGATTGATAGATAAGGAGAGAAACTCATGACTGATCAGATACTTGGCTTAATAATCGGCGGCTTATTTGGTGCGGGGTTATTCTGGTCGGGTTTAGCCGATCCCGACAAGATTATCGGTACGCTTCGGCTGAAGGATTTTCACGCCTTTCGGGTTATTGTCGTTTTTATTATCGTCAGTATGCTGGGCACCTGGCTGCTCGATCTGGCCGGGGTTGTCCATTATAATGTCAAGCCTGCCTATATCATTTCGATACTGATCGGCGGGGCGTTATTGGGCATTGGCTTTGGCCTGACCGGTTATTGTCCGGGCACAGGATTAGCCTGTTTGGCTGCCGGCCGGATTGACGCCCTCATCACCGTGATTGGGATGTTCTTCGGTGCCCTGGTGTATATTCTCATTTACCCTTCTGTGGCCCAGCCCATCGAAGCCCTTGAAAAATACGATTACGGCAAGGCCCATTTATGGGATGTCACGGTTATTCCCCAGTGGTTATGGGTAGTGGGTATTGTGGTGATTACCACTTTCGTTTTGCTGCTCACTCGCCCGCGCAAGCCCAAACCTCTCACTTGATCCAACGTTGATTTAAGCAGTTAACAGGGTTATTTTTTATTTTAGCCCCCTGCACCGCAGGGGGTTTCTTTTTTAATGTGTCGCGGGGTTGCTTTTTATTGTTCTTCACGCTTACCTTAAATATTGGTTCCGCTTGGGAATTATCTTGCCAGCCAAGGGAATAAGTATTACAAAGATGCGGATAGCATAAATAAGTGTTAAATCAACTTCGGTTCCTGATAGTATTTATGTATTTATTTTGAGGTGCATCTTAGTATGGCGGAAAAACCCAAGAAAATCGTTTTAGCTTACAGCGGCGGGCTGGACACCAGCGTGATTTTGCCCTGGCTCAAGGAGAAATACGGCTGTGAGGTGATTGCCTTCGCCGCCGAGTTGGGTCAGGGCGACGAATTGTCAGGCATCAGGAAGAAGGCCTTGGCCAGTGGCGCCTCTAAATGTATCGTAGCGGACCTCCGGCGGGAGTTTGTCTGCGATTACCTTTGGCCGATGCTCAAGTCCGGTGCGGTTTATGAAAATGGGTATCTGTTGGGTACCAGCATTGCCCGGCCGTTGATTGCCGCCCACCAGGTCCGGGTCGCCCACCAGGAAGGCGCCGACGCCGTCGCTCACGGTGCTACCGGCAAGGGCAACGATCAGGTCCGCTTCGAGCTGACCTTTATGGCTCTGGACCCCACCCTCAAGATTATTGCGCCCTGGAAGGACCCCTCGTTTGAGTTGACCAGCCGGGAGGCCGCCATTGATTACGCCCAGAAGCACCACATCCCCATCACCCAGACCAAAAAGAGCATTTACAGCCGCGACCGCAATCTCTGGCACATCAGCCATGAGGGTGCCGACCTGGAAGACCCCGCCAATGAGCCGAAGGACGATTTATTTGTCATCAGTCAGCCGATAGGCAAGACCCCTGCCAAGGCCGATTACGTGGAGATAGGTTTTGTCCGGGGCACGCCTCAGTCGTTAAACGGCAGGAAGACCGACCCCGTCAAGCTTTTGGAGGAATTGAATCGCCTGGGCAGCCGGCATGGCGTCGGCCAGGTTGATTTGGTCGAGAATCGCCTGGTCGGCATGAAGAGTCGCGGCGTCTATGAGACCCCCGGCGGTACGATCCTTTACACCGCCCATCGCGCCTTGGAGATGCTCACCCTGGACCGCGACACCTTGCATTACAAGCAGCAGGTAGCCCTGCGGTATGCCGAGCTGGTTTATTACGGCCAATGGTTTACGCCCTTGCGTAAGGCCCTTGATGCCTTCATTAACGTTACCCAGGAAAATGTCACCGGCTCGGTACGGGTCAAGCTTTACCACGGCCATTGTCTCCTGGCCGGCGTGACTAGTCCCAACAGCCTGTATGCCGCCAACTTGGCCAGCTTTACCATGGGTGCGGAATACGACAGCACCGACGCCACTGGTTTCATTCGGCTGTTTGGCTTGCCCATGAAGGTCCAGGCTTTGAAAGAAAAAACCAAACCCGCCGCCAAAACCAAAACCCAGCAGCGATCCAAATAACACTTGGACCACCATAGGAAAAGTTTCGAACATTTAAGTTTTGAAAATTCGAATTTGTTTCGTGTTTCGAATTTCGTGCTTCGAATTTGATTTAATATAGTCGGTAGGGTGGGCAACTTGTTGCCCACGCGGGTTTTTACTTTCTCCTCTCAACTTTCTACTTTCTATCTTCGCGCCCCGCGCCGCCTTCCCGCTTTCCTATTCTTTCTCTTCCACCTGTTCACCTGTTCAACTGCTCACCTGCTCTCGCGCAGCGCCGCCTTCCCACCTTCTTACTTTCTCACTTTTATACTTTTCGCACCTTTCACACTTTTTTTTGGTAGGGTGGACCTTCAGGTCGGTTCTGTCTGTAATATCTGGGCAAGATGGATAACCCTCGTCGCCCTGAGAAATGATACTTTACGTGGCTTGGGGTAGAATTTGCTTGCATAAACGTCCGGTAATTTGCTATATTACAGCTACGAATTTTGGTTGTTTCTGGAGGAAGGTATCTCATACCTGAGCTGTAAAATCCGCGAAGGATTTTCCTGCTGAAAGCAGGACAACAAAAACATTGGTCGGGAGAAAAGAATGCGTTGTGCCACATGGGTTATCGTTCTGTGCGTGGTTACCGCCCTTAGCGAGTCGGCATCGGCCGTCAGTTACGGCACCGCTTACATAAAATATGATAGCGTTTATCCCAGCAGCGGTATTGAAATCTGGGCCGGTTCTTATCATTACAAACATTCCGGTGCCGCGGGTGTTTATAATTATCTGTTGAACACCGACAGTCCGCAAACCTCCTGGGAGGGATTGGGAGCCGCCGGCAATGGCATCATTAAGTTTCAGGGCTTTTGCAGCGAATTGGGCCAATATACCAACGGCTGGGATACCTATAATGTCGTATCCGTCGATGAATCGCCCCTTCCGGGCGCCTATGTGGGCGGGGGGCCAGGACCGATGGGTTTGATTAAAGCCGCCGCGTTGAGTGAGTTTTGGGGGCGTTTCGGTCCGGAGGTTGACGCCTGGAGTTCCTGGGCGGGCAGTCAGAACACCGCCCTGGGCCAAGCTTACGCCGAGGCCTTTCAAATCGGCATTTGGGAGATTATTTTTGAGAACCCAGTCAACGGTTACGACGTCGCCAACGGCTATCTCCGCGTCAATCCCGGCACTGTGGACATCGTCGGCGGCGTCGTGGAAATCAACAATTGGTTATCGCAGATCGACGGCGCCGGCCCATTGGCCGAATTACTTGCCTTTACCCATGATGGTCATCAGGATGTCATTACCCGGGTGACCGCCGAGATGCCGGAACCGGCCACCTGCCTGGCTGTAGTGTTGGGCTTTTCCTGTCTGGCGGGTTATTTCAGGCGGCGTTATCGTGTTACGGATTAATTCTTTACTCATCTGCACATATATCCCGCATGGGTAACCTTTACCCATGCTTTTTTTATGTGCCGACTGGGGACAGAATTATTGACGCTACGGTAGGGAGCTTGGTGGAAAGACAACCCGGTAGAAATTAATGGGGGCAGAAATTGAAAGTCCGACATTTTTCTCCTGAATTAGACAATTATAATTTTGCCTTCCTTGCGTAGCTTTTAACTTGTTCTAGCTCTTATTTTCCCCGTTTTTATCTTCTCTTTGTTTCCTTTGCGCCTTGGCGCCTTGGCGGGATAAATAAGTATTATTTATTCGTTAGTTTGGAAGTTGCTTTAAGGTAAAATCTCCAGCCCCTCTTCGTATGAAATCTTAAATATGATGTTAAAAACAAGTGAATCCTGTTCATCCGGTCATAATATTATATTCTTATGGATTAGCGTTCCTTCGCGTCCATGCGCGGTTAAATAGATTTTTTCTTATCCCTGCTTCAAATGTTCCTTGGTTGTCGATAAGTTTCGTCAGCGAAAGCATGTTCCTTGATTCTTTAATCTGCGCTAATCGGCGTAATCTGCGGATAAATATATCTGTATTTTCTGATTATTTATTTCTTAACTTCGTGGTGATAATTCTTTTATCTTTGAACCTTGTTGACTTTCGCACTTTTTAGGCTGCCAAGAAAGATGAAAATTGAGCGCAAACATACCGACCTACCGATGTTTTTGATGGAAAAAACATTAAGACATGGAGGTCAGTATGTTTACCATCAT
>Ga0209269_1000424_pt1 | contig 40292 bp, 41 predicted proteins | sample MTBAKMMethaMetaG_FD_187455 | JGI IMG/M metagenome (GOLD analysis project Ga0209269, IMG submission 187455) | Enrichment culture microbial communities from Arthur Kill intertidal strait, New Jersey, USA, that are MTBE-degrading - MTBE-AKM (Arthur... | ecosystem: Environmental > Aquatic > Marine >... | reverse complement strand
CCGGGAGCGATCCGGCCGCCGCCATCCCGTATGCGAGGCGCGAGGCGGCGACGAGGAGGAGGAGGGCGGTGTTCGCCGTCGCAAAGAGGGCGACCAGGGTGATCACGGCGAAGGCCTGCTCCCCGAGGACCGCCCCGGCGATCTCGGCGAAGGGGGCGCTCGATGCGGCAAGCCGCTCCCACCCGAGCACCGAGACGGCGCTCACCGTGACGAGCATGTACAGGGCGACGGCGATCGCAAGGGCGAGAAGCACGGCCCTCGGGATCGTCCGTTCCGGGTCTTTTGTCTCTTCGGCGAGTTTTACCATCTCCTCGAAGCCCATGAAGGCGAAAAAAACGAGGGCGGCGCCTTTGAACACGCCTGAAAACCCGTTCGGCATCACGAAATAGTCGACCGAACCGAGGTGGGGCAGGCCGATCAGGATCACAAAGACGATCCCCGCGGCCTCGATCAGGGTCATGGCGATCGCAAACAGGGCGGTCTCCCTGATCCCCAGGACGGCGAGGGCAGAGAGCCCGGCGATGAGGAGCAGGGCGGCCGGGACGATCGGCAGGGTGGTGGCCCCGGCGACGTAGCCGCCAAAACCCAGCGCCACCGTCGCCGTGGAAAGCACGCCGCTCGCAAGGATCAGCCAGCCGACGACAAAGGCGGCTTTCCGGCCGAACGCCTCGGAGACGTAGGCATACTCCGCGGCCGCACGCGGGAACATCGAGGAGAGTTCGGCGTACGAGAGGGCGGTGCAGGCCGCCATGACGGCGGCGATCCCGAAGGAGAGCCAGACGGCGTTTCCGGCCAGGCCGGTCGCCTCGCCGAGCAGGGCGTAGATCCCGGCCCCGAGGATGATGCCGATACCCGAGACCGTCACCCCGGCAAGCCCGAGCTCCCGCCTGAGCCCTCCCTCCCCTGTCATGAGAAGAGAAACGCCTCCCGGATATATAGGAGTTGACCCGCCCGGCACCGGGGCGTCCCGGGGTCAAACGGGCCACCACGGCCGGGGATTTCCCGACCGATCCCGGTACCCATATCTATATACTCTTCTGCCCACCACCTATCTCTACATGGATATCAAGATCCTTGAGCGCGAAGGGGACAAAGTGCGGATGGTCCTGAAGGGTCAGGGACACACCTTCATGAACGCCCTCACCGAGGAGATCCTCAGTGATCCCGCGGTCGATGTGGCAAAATATGTCATCAAATACCAGTTTTCCGATCCCGAGCTGCTCGTCACGACGAAAGAGGGAAAAGATCCGCTCCTTGTAGTCAGGGAGGCCTGCAGCCGCATCACCGCCCAGTGCGACGACCTCATCGAACAGGTCAGGGCGAAGACGACCGTCTGATATGGGACGGGACGCCGCCGGGTTCGACCTGATCGCGACCCGGATCTTCGCTCCCATCTACCCGGTGATCGCAGAGCGGCTTCTCTCATGGTCGAAGAAACGTGAGGGGATCTGCGTCGACCTCGGCACCGGCCCGGGCCTGCTCGCGATCGCCGTCGCAGGCGCATCGTCGATGACGGTCGCCGCGCTGGACATCGACCCGCAGATGCTCACGTTTGCGGCAGGACACATCAGGGATGCAGGGCTCTCCGGCAGGGTCGCCCCGGTCCTCGCCGACGTCCACCACCTGCCTTTTTCCGACAACACCGTCGACCTCTTCGTCTCGCGCGGTTCGATCTTTTACTGGGACGACCGGGCCCGCGTCTTCTCTGAAGTCCACCGGGCCCTTGCACCGGGCGGTGCCGCCTACCTGGGAGGCAGCTTCGGCACCGCCGCCCTGCGCCAGGAGATCTTCGAGCGGATGCGGACAAAAAACCCGCACTGGGACCGGGACGTCGCCCGACGGAGCGCCCGGATACCCCCAGAAACCATGCTTTGCGACCTCGAAGCCGCCGGGATCCCTCATGCCGGGATCAAAAAAGAGGAAACGGGGTTCTGGGTCGAGATCACAAAACCCGGGTTCTAGGCCCGCTCGGTGAAGATGATCGAGCCCGATATCCGGGCGATCTTCACCTTCACCACCTGTCCGGGACGGGCGTTGGTGACGTACATGATATATTTCCCCATCTTCACCACACCGTCGCCGCGCTTGGAGATCGACTCGATCTTGACGTCCAGGATCGCTCCCTCTTCAAGCTTCGGGGCCCCGTCGTCTGCCTTGGCGCGGCGCTTTCTCACCGGCCTGTGCCCGCCGCATGCGTCGCAGCGGAGGATCAGCACCCGGTCGTCCTTCACGAGGCGGGTGTCAGGCCGTCCGCACTCAGAGCAGATCACATAGTCCTCGACGTATTTCTTGACCGCCGACGTGATCACCGCCGGCTCGAACTTGCCGTTGAAGACGGCGCGGTTCCCCTCGACTTTTCCGGCCGTCCCCAGTTCGCCGAGGAGGAACTTCATCAGGTGATCGGGCTCGCGCCTGATGTACTCCGCAATCTCGGTGAAGTTTTCGAGGACCGTCGTCTTGCCCTCCTGATAGATCTTCCCCTCGGGGATATGGAAACGTTCGGCGGAGTCGCTGATCTCGGTGATATTGGAATATGCTTTTTTCAGCAACTCTTCGTAAGGATCTGCCATGATATATACTATGGTGGGGATCGGATAAAAGGAATATGTGCCCCTCCGGGGAGTGAGATGAATATAAAGGCGCGCGAAACCCATCTGTGTGTACATGCTGTCTGCCGAGGACCTCGCCTTCATCACCGGAACACTGGGCCGCGACCTCACCGACGTGGAGGCCGCCTGCTTTGAGAACCTCTGGAGCGAACACTGCTCGTACCGCTCCACCCGCTCGCTCCTGAAGACCCTCCCGACCGAGGGAGAGAACGTCATCCTCGGCCCTGGCGACGACGCCGCCATCGTGCGGTATTCCGACTCGCTCGCCCTCGCCATCGGGATGGAGAGCCACAACCACCCCTCGTACGTGGACCCGTACGACGGGGCGGCCACCGGGGTCGGCGGGATCGTGCGCGACGTCATATCGATGGGCTCCCGCCCGATCGCCCTGATGGACCCGCTGTACTTCGGCTCGCTCGCCGCCGAGAAGACCCGCTACCTCCTCGAACACGTGGTGGCCGGGATCGGCGACTACGGCAACTGCATCGGCGTCCCCGTGGTGCGCGGCGAGACCGTCTTCGACCCCTCGTACCAGGGCAACCCCCTGGTGAACGTCGTCTGCGTGGGCGTCGTCGATCCGGAACGCTTCCTGACGGCGCGGGTGAAGGCGCCGGGCACCAGGCTCGTCCTCTTCGGGTCGTCCACCGGCAGGGACGGGCTCGGCGGGGCGTCGTTCGCCTCGCGTGACCTTTCCGAGGAATCCGAGGCCGAAGACCGCCCGAGCGTCCAGGTCGGCGACCCCTTCACCGAAAAACTCCTGATCGAAGCGACGATGGAGATGGCAGAGACCGGAAAAGTGCTCTCCTGCCGCGACCTCGGGGCCGCCGGGCTTGCCGGAGCCTCGTCCGAGATGGCGAGCACCTTCGGGGCCAGGATCGTCGCCGACCGCGTCCACCTCAGGGAGACCGGGATGAACGCCGTCGAGATCATGCTCGCCGAGTCGCAGGAGCGGATGCTCATCGAGGTGGCAGCAGAAGACGTCGCCCTGATGGGTGCGATCGCCGCGAAGTACGACCTCGGCTGGAGCGAGATCGGCGAGGTGATCGCAGAGCCGCGCTATATCGTGGAGTTTGCGGGCGAGACCGTCTGCGACCTTCCCATCGACCTCCTGGTCGGCGGGACGCCGCGGTGCGCCCTCCCGAAAGCGCCGCGCACCGTCGACACCACCTACACCCCACCGCCCGGCGACACGAAGGCCCTCGCCCTGGCCGTCCTCTCCCACCCCGACATCGCCTCGAAGGTCTGGATCACCGAACAGTACGACCACGACGTCCAGGTGCGCACCGTCTCCCTCTCCCACGACGCCGCCGTGCTGCGCCTCGAAGACGCCGCCCTGGTCCTCTCCTGCGGCTGCAACCCGCGCCAGATCGCCCTCGCCCCCTATGCGAACGCCGCAAACGCCGTCTACGAGAACGCCGCCAACCTCGCCTGCGTCGGCGCCGAACCCCTCTGCATCGTCAACTGCCTGAACTTCGCCAGCCCCCTCCACCCCGAGGTCTTCCACGATATGGAGCAGGCCGTCCTGGGCCTCGGCGACATGGCGCGCACCCTGGGCGCCCCGGTCGTCGGCGGGAACGTCTCCCTGTACAACGAGTCCGACGAGTACGGGACCGAGATCAAGCCGACGCCCTCGATCGGCATGGCAGGAAAAGGCCCGGTGCGCTGCTGGACGAAAGCGGCGGCCGGCGACATCCTGGCCCTCGTCGGCGAGACCGGCGAGCACCTCGGCGGGTCGGTCCTGGACGCCGTGACCGGGTGCGGCGGTGCGGCCCCGGCGATCGCCGACCCCTCCCTGCTCCCCCTGATCCGCGAGCGGGTGGCGGCCGACCGCTTCTCCGGCGTCACCGACCTCTCGAAGGGCGGGCTGCTCGTCGCCCTCGCAAAACTCGCACCGAACGCAGAGGTGCGGCTTTCCGGCGACCCGGTCACGGCCCTCTTCTCCGAGACCTACGGCCGCTTCCTGGTCGCCGTCAAAAACGAGGCCGACCTTGCCGGCCTCCCCCACGCCGTGATCGGCACGGCCGGCGGGGAAGGGCTCAGGATCGCCGTCGGGGATGAGAAGGTCGTCCTCTCCCCCGAGGAGATCGAGTTCTCCCTCTCCTCGATCACGCGCCTGATGCGCTACTGATCAGGCGGGCGAGGGCGTCGGCGCCCTCACCGCGTTTTACCTCTTTATCGCTCGCATGGAAGGTGCCGACGACCTTCATGCCCCGCTCCTCCATCCGCGCCTTCAGCACCCCCACGGTGTCGCCCGGCGCACCCCCGCTCGTCGCAAAGGCGACCGCCTGTTTTCCCTCGCAGTTCTGCAGGGCGGCGACGATCGCATTCGCCGCCGGCGTCGGCCTGAACGCCCAGACCGGGGTGCCGACGGCGACCAGGTCATAGCCCCCGACATCGATCGCCGCGGGCTCGATCCTGGCCGCCTCGCCCCGGCGCGCCCGCGGCGCCCCCTTAAGGTACATCATCACCTTCGAGTAGTCCTCTTCGTCCCTCACCTCGACGATATCGGCCCCGGAAAGCCCGGCGGCCGCTTCGGCCAGCGCACGCGTGTTTCCGGTGGCCGAGTAATAGACAATACAGGCTCGCATACAGGAGAGATATACGCACACCCATAAGGGCGTTCTGGCGGCAGGGCCCGCCCGAAAAAAAAGAGCGTTATTTTTTCTGGAACTGAGGCATCAGCGCCCTGATCTCGGCGCCGACCTCCTCGATCTCGTGCTCCTCGTCGGCGCGGGTGAGGGCGGTGAAGACCGGGCGGCGGGTCATGTTCTCAAGGATCCACTCCTTTGCGAACCTTCCGTCCTGGATCTCCTCCAGGATCTCCTGCATCGCCGCATAGGACTCGGGGCCGATCACCCGCGGGCCGCGGGTGAGGTCGCCGTACTGCGCGGTGTTCGAGATCGAGTCGCGCATCTTCGTAAACCCGCCCTCGTAGATGAGGTCGACGATCAGCTTCAGCTCGTGGAGCACTTCGAGGTAGGCCATCTCGGGCGCGTAGCCGTTTGCGACCAGGGTCTCGAACCCGGCCCTGACCAGCGCCGTGCACCCGCCGCAGAGCACCGCCTGCTCGCCGAAGAGATCGGTCTCGGTCTCCTCCCTGAAGGAGGTCTCGAAGACCGCCGCTCTCGTCGCTCCGATGCCCTTCGCATAGGCGAGGGCGATCGCCTTCGCCTGACCGCTCGGGTCCTGCTCGATGGCGATGAGCGCCGGGACGCCCTTGCCCTCCTCGTACATCCTCCTGACCATGTGGCCCGGCCCCTTCGGGGCGACCATCACGACGTTCACGTCGGGCGGCGGCACAATCTGGCCGTAGTGGATGTTGAATCCGTGCGAGAACATCAGGGTCTTTCCTGCGGAGAGCCCCTGCCTGATGGACGCCTGATAGATAGCGGCCTGGTCCTCGTCTGGAAGAAGGACCTGAATGATGTCCGCCATCTTGGCGGCATCGGCCACCTGGTAGACTTCAAACCCGTCCTTTATCGCGGCCTCCCAGCTCCTGCCGGGCCTGACCCCGATGATCACGTCGAGGCCGGAGTCCTTGAGATTCAGGGCCTGACCCCGTCCCTGCGACCCGTAGCCAACAACCGCGATCTTCTTTCCAGCCAGCACGCTCATATCGGCGTCGGCATCAAAGTATTTCTCGACCATACTGTACCACCATATGGTGAGAACGAAGTTCATAAATAATTATAGGGGGTACCTAAAAAGCACTATAATTTCGGCGCCCCTGAATGTCCCGGTCTACGCCGTGATTTCGTGCAATTATCTCCAGTAATTCGAGGTTTACAAGAATGGAACTTCCAGATGTTCAGTCGACCATCCCTGATGTTCGCATCAACCTGACAAGGGTCGGCGTAAAAAACGTGAAGAAGCTTGTAGAAGTCAGCCGTCCAGGAAAGCGCCCGGTTATCTTCATCTCCAATTTTGACGTCTATGTCGATCTGCCGGGGAGCCTGAAGGGTGCCAATCTTTCACGGAACTTCGAGGTGATCGACGAGGTGCTGCAGGAGGCGATCAACGGTCAGGTCACCGAGATCGAGGAACTCTGCAGCGTCGTTGCACGCAAACTCCTCGACCACCACGAGTACGCCGACCGGACCGAGGTGCAGATGCGCAGCGAGTTCATGGTCCGCCGCGACACCCCGGTCTCAAAGACGAAGTGCCACGAGGTGGTGAAGGTCCATGCCCGCGCCATCGCCATGAGGACCGGGCACCTGCCGATCATCAGGAAGAGCATCGGCGCCGAGGTCACCGGCATGACCGCCTGCCCCTGCGCCCAGGACATCGTCAAGGACCATGCCGTCCGCGTGATGGAAAACCTCGGTATCGAGGCGGATAAGATCACGGCGTTCTTCGAGGAGGTGCCGATGGCCACCCACAACCAGCGCGGCCGCGGCTTCCTCTGCATCGAGACCGACGACGACCAGCACGTTTCCCTGGAGGCGATCATCGACGTCCTGAAGAACTCGATGAGCGCCCAGATCTACGAACTCTTAAAGCGCGGCGACGAGAACTACGTCGTGCTGCAGGCCCACCGCAACCCCAGGTTCGTCGAGGACTGCGTGCGCGAGATGGCCCGGAGGGTCGTCGGCGAGTTCGGTTCCCTCCCCGGCGACTCCCTGGTCCTGATCCGCCAGACGAACGAGGAGAGCATCCACCAGCACGACGCCTATGCCGAGCGCAAGGCGACGCTGGCCGAACTGATCGCCGAGTTGAACGGCGATTAACGCTTCCTCTCTCTTAATCCCCTTCTTTTTTCCCGTCCGGGACAACGTCACGGGCGACGCCGACGATCGCCGGCCCTTTTCCATCCCAGTCAGGCACCGGTATCAGCCAGGTGTCGAGAGCGATCTCCCGCCCGAACGAGGCGAGCCTGATCTCCTGCCTGACCGGCCTCCCTTCTGCAAACACCTGCTCTCTCCGTTCGCCGGAAAGGGCGCCCGCAAGGATCGCCTCGACCGGCACGCCCCGCAGGACCTCGCCCTGCGTCCTCACCGCCCTGACCTCGCCGCCGGCGCCGGCCACAAAGATGCAGTCGGCGATCACCTCCAGCATCAGCCAGAGGGTGTTCCTGCTTTTCTCCAGCGCTTCCTGCGCCCGGATCCGCTCGCCGATCTCCTCCCTGAGCGAGGTGTTCGCAAAGATCAAGTCGGCGGTCTGGCGGCACACCGTCGCCTCGAGGTTCTGCTGCGCCGCTTTCAACTCCTCTTCCATCCGTTTGCGGGCCGAAATGTCGTTGCCGACACAGGTGACACCGACGATCTCGCCGTTTTCCCCGTATATCGCACGGTTCGTCCACGAGATCCAGACCGGCGTCCCGTCCCGGGTGACGTTCTCGTTCTCCACGTTCCCGAAGAGGTCGGGACGGGCGCAGAGAGCGGCGATCATGAACCTGAGGTCCCGACCGGCAGAATCCGTCTCCGGGACGATCAGGCCGAGAACGCTCTTTCCGAGCACCTCGTCCCGCGTATAGCCGAAAAACGCCTCTGCAAACCGGTTGAAAAAGGTGATCCGCCCTTCGGTGTCGAGGGTGAGGATCACCGAGTTTGCGTTCTCGACGAGGTCGCGGTACTTCGCCTGGCTCTGCTTGAGCGCTTCCTCCGCACGGACCATCCGGGTGACATCCCGGACCGACTCGATCGCACCGACACGGTTTCCGTCCTCGTCGAAGAGTGCCGTCGCCTTGCCCCAGAGATATGCCCCTTTTCCCCCGGCGATGGAGGGGCAGTACGCGCCCCCGATGACGGCGTGCCGGGCGCGGTCGATGCTGAGGTACGGGGGAAGGTCGTCGCCCTCTCTGTCGATGAGATCGATGAGGATCTCACGCCGCTCGCCGTAGAAGGGAACGGCGTACTGGTAATCCCCTTTTCCGATCATCGCCTCCTTCGAGACGCCGGTGAGGTCCTCCATCGCCCGGTTCCAGGCAGTCACCCTCCCGTCCGCGTCGATGATGAAGGTGGCGTCGGGGAGGAACTCGATGATCTCGGCAAGATGCCGGTTCATCCGCCTGAGCTGGCCCTCTGCCTCCCGTTCTGCCGTGATATCCCTGAGAAAGACCGCCGATCTCGGAGAGGAGGATCGCTCGTCGATCACCGCCGCAACCGAGACGTCAAAAATCCGCCCTGATAGCGAGACCTCGAACCGTGCATGCGCCTCGCCCGCCGGTGCCTCCACGCCGGGCAGGACCTCCCCGAGCGAGCACCCGATCAGGTCCTCTTCAGACCGCCCGAGAAACCGGGCGGCCTCCTCGTTCAGGTCGAGCACCCTGCCGCCGGCATCGGTGAGGATCGCAAGGTCGTGGGTGGCGTTGAGCAGTTCTTTTGCCTGTTTCTCGCCCCTCTTGAGGATCTGGAAGGCGGTCCGACGGTGGATCGCGACCGCCGCCCCGTCGATGAACGTCTCGATCAGGGCAGGGTCCTCGACCACGGTCCCCTTCTTCAGGATGATGAGCACGCTGCCCAGAAACCGGCGATTCGAGATGATCGGGGCATAGAAGCTCCCGTTGAGGCCAAGGTCCTCCTCGATCCGCCTGCAGGTCTCTTCAGGCACGGTGTGCATCAGGATGGTGTAGAGCGGCGGGCCCGGCGCAAGGCCGGGCTCCTTAAAAGTGTCCCGGTACTCGTCGAGGAACGGGACGGTGATCCCGATCGGCGACGTGCGGAGATACCCGGCCATCACCTCGAGATCGTGCGGCGAAGCGGCCACCTCCTCTGCGGTCAGGGTATTGTTCGCCGGGTCGTACGAGGTGATCGCAACGAGGGCGCCGGGCACGAGTTCCCTGGTCTTCTCCGCGATATAACCGTAGAGATCGTCGTCGTCCATCCTGACAAAAGCCGTCGCCGTCCTGGAGAGAAACGCCATATTTTTGAGGTGCCGCTCTTTCTCCGCCTCCACCCTCTTCAGGGCGGTGACGTCCCTGGCGATCGTCGAGGCGCCGATCACCGCCCCGTCCTCGCCGCGGATCGGGGAGACGGTCAGGGCGACCGCGACCCGTCTCCCGTCCCTGCGGACCCTGGTCGTCTCGATATGCCTGACCGGGCGGCCCTGCCTGACCTCCTCCGTGATCGCCGCCACCTCTGCGGCCAGGTCGGGCGGGACGATGCGGTCGAGGCTCTGCCCGACCATCTCCTCCGCCGTATAGCCGTAGAGGGCCTCTGCCGCCCGGTTCCAGGAGATGATCGTGCCGTCAAGGTCTTTTCCTATGATGGCGTCGTCGGTGGACTCGACGATCGAGGCGAGGATGGTGCGGGTCTTCCACGCCCTCTTCTCCCCGGTGATCTCCTCCAGGATCACCGTCGTCCCGTGCCCCCCGTCCTCGAAACGCGTCGGGAGAATTTTCGCCCGGAAGACCGCCCCGTTCTCCCATGCGACCTCGGGGATCACGATCTCTTCGGCCGGGGGATCGGCCAGGGCCGCCCTGAGCGCCGGGGCCGAGAGGAGCGGGAGATCAGGGGGGCCGGCGCCAGGGATCTCATCCCTGGAGAGTCCGGAAAACGCAAGAAACGGCGTGTTGACCTGGATGACCGTCCCGTCCCGGTCGAGGACGACGATCAGGTCGTTCGAGTACTCCAGCAGGGAGGAGAGCGGGAGGCGGCGGGACGGGGTGTACACTCTGGCCGCCCCGATCGTCCTGAGCTCGGCCTCGCCCGAGGCCAGGAGGACCTGGAGGTATTTTGCGACAGAGTTCCGATTCAGGTGCGCTTTTCTCGCGATTTCAGAGATGCTCAGCCCTCTGGGGTTGTACCGGATGATCGCCCTGATCTTCGCGAGATGGTCTGCCTCGCCCCCGCACATATAAAATCATAATATAATAGGTAATCGATAAAATTATCCCCCGCATTCTCGCGGATGCAGGGCGAAGACGGAGACCAGGGATGGTGATCGATGGACCGGTCCTGCCTTTTGTGAGAGACGATATACCGGGATCGGCGGCCGGAACCAGAGAGTGCTCGCCACGAACACCCTGAATCGGGCGTGCAGACGCGAGAGGGATCATCCTAAAAATAAAGAGAGCGACGATCCTGTCATCTGAGGTATTGTTAATGATTGTTAATGAAAATACCTGAAATTTGTCCTGCAATAGATCGAAAGATATAACTAAAACCCAATAACAATTGGATTTAGCGTACTTCTGAGGTACGTGTCACACCTATTGCACAGGTTCGAAGAGTTGTATCGCTGTTTGAACAACCCAATTAAGATGAGGCGATATATTTGTCGAAAGTTGTAGAGATTTCCCCAACCACGAGGCACGAGGGACATTCCAAACTCGTCCTGAAGGTAAATGACGAGGGTATCGTCGAACGTGGTGACTGGCTCTCCATCACTCCGGTGAGGGGTGTAGAGAAGCTGGCCATCGGCAAGACGATGGAACAGGTGCCCAAGATCGCTTCCCGCGTCTGCGGCATCTGCCCGATCGCCCACACGCTCGCAGCAACAGAGGCCATGGAGGCATCCATCGGATGCGAGGTCCCCGAGGACGCCATGCTTCTGCGTTACATGCTCCAGTGCGCGAACAGACTGCACTCGCACGCCCTGCACAACATCCTCTCCCTGCCCGACATGTACCTTCCGGGCACGGACACGAAGATCAACCCGTTCTCCCCCGAGGAGCCGGTGCGGTCGGTCGCCCTGAGGATCCAGCGGCTGCGTGAGATCGGCCAGACCATCGGCGAGATCGTCGGCGGCGAAGCGGTCCACCCGTCCAACCCGCGTGTCGGCGGCATGTATAAGAACATCAGCCCGATCGCAAAGCAGAAGGTCTACGACCTTGCAAAGGAAGGCCGCAAGCTTGCCCACGAGCAGTCCGAGTTCATGATCGCCGTCTTCCGGAACTTCCAGAAGCGCGACTGGGCCGAGGTTGCCGGCCGCCAGATCCCGATCCCGAAGGATCTCGGCTACCACAACCAGGGCTACATGGCTGCGGCGCCGGTCTACGGCAGCAGCAGCCTTGACGAGAACCCGACCTGGTTCCCCGAGCGCTGGACCGAGGTCCGCCCCTGGGACTGGTACATGGGCGAGGAAGAGATCACCCTCGAGGACAAGGACTACCCCGTCGGCGGCACCACCCCGGCAGGCGAGAAGGCCTGGCCCCAGATGCAGGCGTGCACCGGCGTGCCCCTGTACGACGGCCAGCCGGTCGAAGTCGGTCCGCGTGCCCGTCTCGTCCAGTTCAAGAACTACGACGAGAAGGGCGCCATCGGCCTGCAGATCGCACGGCAGATGGAGTACGAGGAGACCTGCTACGGCATCATGGAAGCCTGCGACGCCCTCGACACCTCGGCCAGCGTGCTTGCCGACGAGATCCCGCAGGGCGACGGAAGCCTTGGCTGGGCGGCAAACGAGGCCCCGCGTGGCTGCGACGTCCACCTCACCAAGGTGAAGGACGGCAAGGTCCGCTGGTTCTCGATGCTCGTCCCGACCACCTGGAACTTCCCGACCTGCAGCCGCGCCCTCGTGGGCGCCCCGTGGGAGCTCGCCGAGGTCATCGTCCGGGCATACGACCCGTGTGTATCGTGCGCCACCCATATGCTGGTGGTCGATGAAAGCAAGAGGATAGTGGCCCAGAAACTCCTCGAGTGAGAGCATACATGCTATACCCAGAAACCGTGATTGTAGGATGCGGCAACCCCCTCTTCGCCGACGACGGCCTCGGCCCCGCGGTGATCGAGGAGATTAACCGCCTGCAACTTCCCGACAATGTCAAGGCCATCGACGGGGGGCTTGGCGCCCCGCACTTTATTTTCACGCTGGTCGACAAGGCGGTCACGAAGAAGATCGTCATCATCGACATCGTGGACTTCGGTGCCGAACCGGGCTCGCTCACAAAACTCTCTGTCGAAGACCTGCCGCCCGGGAGCTATCGGGACGCCCACTCGTGGGACCTCACCGAACCGCTCCAGCGACTCAAGGACAGCGTCGAGATCACGATCTTCGGCGTCCAGCCGAAACGGGTAACAGCACCCGATATGGAGATCGGGCTCTCCGAAGAGGTACAGAAGGCCATTCCCAGGGTAGTACACCACGTACTTGCCGAGATTGGAGTGGATGATGGGGCTACTATCGTTTCTTAAAGGGATCTTTGGAAGGAAAGAGCCGCCCGCGCCCGAAAAGGCCGCAGGAGCAGAGCCGAAGCCGGTTGAGGCTGCGGCGAAACCTGAGCCTGTGCCGTCAGAGGAGCGGGGATCAGTAAAATGGGTGAAAAAGCCCGTGCCAGCACCGGCGCCTGCACCCGTCAAAGAGGCCCGGCAGAAACCTGCCGAGAAGCCTGCCAGAGCGGTCGAGACGGTCGAGACGACCGTTGAACCGGCACCCAGACCTGTAGCGAAACCTTCTGAGATTGAAGCGGAAATACAAGTTGAAAACACTAAGGAGGAAAGACCTGTGGTAGAAAAGATTACCGTGGGGCACGTGCACATGAGCGGCTGTACCGGATGCCTTGTGTCCTTTGCAGACAACTACGAAGGACTCTTCAAGATTCTGGACAACTATGCAGACCTCGTCTATGCACTGACCCTTGTAGATGTCAGGCATGTCCCTGAGATGGACGTCGCCCTTGTCGAGGGCTCTGTCTGTCTCCAGGACAAGATCTCGGTGGAAGAGATCAAAGAAACCAGGGAGAAGGCAAAGGTCGTCGTCGCCCTCGGCGGCTGTGCGGCATACGGGAACATCACCCGGTTCTGCCGCGGCGGCCAGTGGAACCAGCCGCAGATGGAGTCCTACGTTCCGATCGGCGAACTGATCGACGTGGACCTGTATATCCCCGGCTGTGCACCGACCCCCCAGCAGATCAGGAACGTCGCCATCATGGCGTACCTGCTCCTGAAAGGCACCGACGAGCAGAAGGAGCTCGCGACCGCATACTTGAAGCCGCTCATGGACCTTGCAAAGCGCGGCGACGAGGCCTGCGGCTGCGACCTGATGTACGACGTGATCAACCAGGGCCTGTGCATGGGCTGCGGCTCCTGCGCCGCCGCCTGCCCGGTCCGTGCAGTCACCATGGAGTACGGCAAGCCCCAGGTCAACCGCGACCTCTGCATCAAGTGCGGCGCCTGCTATGCCCAGTGCCCGAGGAGCTTCTTCAACTTCGATGTGATGAACGAGTTCGAGGGCATTACCGAACTCATCAAATCGGTCATGGAGTGAGGTGAAGAAAAATGGTACTCGGTAACTACAAAACCTGTGTTGCTGCACGCAGCACCGACAAGGAAATCCTGAAGGGAGCCCAGGACGGCGGCATCGTCACCCAGCTCTTCGCGTATGCGCTCGAAGAGGGGATCATCGACGGCGCCATCGTAGCGGGGCCGTCAGACGAGCCCTGGAAGCCCGAGCCGATCGTCGCCACGACGAAGGCCGAGCTCCTCGCGGCCCGCGGCACGAAATACACCCTCTCCCCGAACCTCTCCCTCCTCAAGGAGGCGACCCGCAGCTACGGTCTCGACAGAGTCGGCATCGTCGGCACCCCGTGCCAGATGCAGGCGGTCCGCAAGGCCCAGCTCTACCCGGTCGGCATGCGCGACGTTCCCGACAAGATCGCCCTCGCCATCGGGATCTTCTGCATGGAGAACTTCCCGTACCAGTCGATCGAGGCACTGGTCGAGGACCACTGCAACCTGAAGATGGAATCGGTCAAGAAGCTGGACATCGGCAAGGGCAAGTTCTGGGCCTACACCGAGCGCGGCGCGGTCGCCCAGATCCCGCTGAAGGTGACCCACAAGTACGAGCAGCCCGGCTGCCACGTCTGCCTTGACTACGTCTCCAACCTCGCCGATGTCTCGACCGGATCGGTCGGCACCCCGGACGGCTGGAGCACGGTCTTTGTCAGGACAAAGATCGGCGACGACGTCTGGGCAAAGGCGAACGCCGCCGGCTGCTTCGAGACGCAGGACATCGCCAGCGTCAAGCCCGGCCTGGAACTCGTGACCAAGCTCGCCACCGAGAAGATCACGAAGAACCAGAAGACCCTCGACGCCCGCGCCACCTTCGGCGTCGGCAAGGGCCTGCGCAACCCGTACCTCTAAATTTATTTTTTGCACGTCCATCATGGGCGGAGGAATGCCTCCGGCATTCTTCTGTTTTCAGTCTGTTACAGGGTCTGGCGACGCCTTTTTGCCACGGCCACCCGTTAAAAAATCCATAAAATTCTTGGAATTATATCTTCCGGCCCCACATAAAATTAAATAATTTGAGTTCTATAGGGAGGAACGGGGGACGTAGATGAGAGATACCATCACCTATGAGGAACTCGTGGATATGCCGTTTTTTGAAGGGCTCGCCGCGGTCTCGCTGATCAGCCGGGGCGACCTGACCCTGATCGTCGGAGGACGCTCGGCACGGAGATCGCAGATCGAAAAAATGGTCGAGGATATCGTCAGGATCATGACGGGAAAAGAAGCCGTCATGGCGATGACCTGACCTACCGGTAGACCGTCACCGGGTCGATCGAGGCGTCGATGACGAGATCGAAGCCGATCGCACCGGTCCAGCCCTCCTTCTCGAACATGCTCATGAAACAGATCCCGGTCCGTCTGGCATCCGGGTATTTTTCGAGGACCGCTGCCGCCGCCTCGGCGGTCACCGGGATGTTCGGCATCGCAAGCCCCCCCATCACCACGGCGACGGCCGGGCGCAGAGAGGCGGGCGCCTCGCCGATCTGCATCCCGACGTCGGCGACGGGCCGGATCGTCCGGGCCTTCCCCTCGTCGAGGTAGGGCACGAAGACCTGCTCGACCGGGAGATCCCTGACCGCAAAGGCGAGGAGTTCGATGAAAGGCGTGCAGGTGCCCGGGCACCCGTAATAGACGATCTGGGCGCCCTCGGGGAGACCGGCCCCGACAAGGTACTGCTTGAACGGTCTGAGCATCCCGGGAACCCCTTTGAGTCGTTCTTTCTCTTCCATATGCTTCAAGGGGTCAGTGCGATATAAAAACTGATCCCCGGCGCCGACAACCCTATGTGCTCGTGGCGTGATGGAGATCTGATGGCAGAAAAACGATTGGTCCGCCCGCGTGACGACCGCGTCGTCGCCGGGGTCTGCAGCGGGATCGCCCGCTACCTCGATATCGACCCGGTGGTGGTCAGGCTGGTCTGGGTGATCTTCAGCCTTGTCGGGTTCGTGTTCACCGGCATCGTCGTGTACCTTGCGGCATGGCTGATCATCCCCGAGGAGGAGGAAGGCGTCATCGACGCCGAGTACACGGTGAGCGAAGAGGCAAAAGTCTGAGCCCCGCCCGGCAGATGGGTATTTACGGAAAAACCTCCGATAACGTATCCATGCCGTACCAGTTTGCCGCCAGAACGAGGAAAACACCTCGTTCGTTCATCAGAGAGATCCTGAAGGTCACCGAACGGCCGGAGATCATCTCCTTCGCCGGCGGGCTTCCCGACCCGGCCCTGATCGCCGTCAAAGAGATCGCCGAAGCGGCACGCCTGGTATTCGAGAACGAGGGAGCGGCGGCCCTCCAGTATGCGACGACCGAAGGGTATGCCCCCCTCAGGGAGTTCGTCGCCGGGCGCTACCGCCGGAGACTCGGGCTCGACGCGAGCCCGGACGAGATCCTGATCACGAGCGGCTCCCAGCAGTCCCTCGACCTGATCGGCAAGGTCTTCATCGACGCCGGGGAGGCGGTGGCGATCGAACGCCCCGGCTACCTCGGGGCGATCCAGGCGTTCTCCCTCTATGAACCGACGTTCTGCCCGGTCCCCCTCGGAGAGGACGGCCCGGACACCGGGGCGCTTGCAGACCTCCTCCAGGAAAAGAAGATCAGGCTCTTCTACGGTGTCCCGAACTCCCAGAACCCCTCCGGGATCACCTGGTCGGAGGAGAAACGGCGGGAGGTGGCCGCCCTTCTCCGGGAGGCCGGAGCGGTCTTCGTCGAAGACGACGCCTACGGCGAACTCCGCTTTTCCGGCGACCCGATGACGCCGGTGAAGAAACATCTCCCGGAAGGAACGATCATGACCGGGTCCTTCTCGAAGATCGCCGCCCCGGGTATGCGGCTCGGCTGGATCTATGCGGAAAAAGAGGTGATCGATCTGCTGACCGTCGCAAAGCAGGCCACCGACCTCCACACCCCGATCCTCACCCAGCGGATCCTCGCCCGCTACCTGGCCGACAACGATATCGACGCCCCGATCAGGCGGATCTGCGAGACCTATCGGCGCCGCTGCGACCTGATGGGCGGGCTGATCGACGACCTCTTCCCCGAAGAGGTGACGCACACGCGCCCTGACGGCGGCATGTTCATCTGGGCGACCCTTCCTGCAGGGATCTCGTCGCTGGACCTCTTCGAGCGCGGTCTTGCCGAGAACGTCGCCGTGCTCCCGGGCGTCCCCTTCTACACCGACGGCGGGGGGACCGATACCCTCAGGCTCAATTTCTCGAATGCCACCGACGAACGGATAGAAGAGGGGATCCGGAGACTCGCAAGAGTCCTCCGGACATATGCCTGATCAGGCCGTCCCGGTCTCTTTTTTCAGCAGCCAGTTCCGGTAGACGATCGGAGTGACAAGCGTCGTCAAAAGGCTCATCAGGACGATCGCCACGTAGATCCCCTGGTCGATGATCCCGGCGTTCAGCCCGATGAGGGCGACGATCATCGCCACCTCGCCCCGCGGCACCATCCCGAACCCCAGGACCAGGGATTCCCGGTTGCCCATCCCCTGGAGACGCGCCGGGATCCCGCAGCCGACGAGTTTCGTCACCACCGCCATCACCATCAGGGCGATGAGGAAGATGAGGATATCAGGGGTGAGGGCCGAGAAATCCGCCAGGATGCCCAGGGAGACGAAGAAGATCGATGCGAAGATGATATGGAGGTACTCGGCCCCTTCCTTGAGGTCGCGCGAGTGGATGAGGTTGACGCTCCGAAACGACATCCCGGCGATGAAGGCCCCGATGATCGCCGAGATCCCGATCGCCTCGGCCCCCAGGGCGAAGAGAAAGGCGAACATCATCGCCGTGATGAAGATGAACTCCGGGTATTTCCGGGCGAACGGCCTCCGGTCGATCCGCTCCAGGAACGGGGCGATGACCCTGATCCCGACAGCGGCGGCAACGACGATGAACACCACGTCCTTGGCGACGATCGTGGCAAGCGAGACAAGGGAGAACGTCCCGGAAACCACGTCGATCGAGACCGAGAGGGCCATCAGGGAGAGGACGTCGTCGATCACCGCCGTCCCGATGATCGCCCTGGAGGCCCGGGTATCCAGCAGCCCCATCTCCCGCAGGACGTTCGCCGTGATCGCAATGCTTGTTGCGGTCATCGCCGTCCCGACAAAGACGGCGCTCTCGAAGCCGTAGCCGAGGGCGTCGGTCAGCCAGTAGCCGCCTATCCACGGGACGATCACCCCGGCGAGGCCGATGACGACGTACCTGACGTCCAGGATGTCGCCGAGGTCGAACTCGAGCCCGATCACGAAGAGCAGGATCACGGCCCCGAGTGCGGCCAGGCTTCTGACGAAATCGGTATAGGTGATCAGGCCCAGAAGGCTTGGTCCCACCAGAAGGCCCACCAGGATCTCCCCGATCACCGCCGACTGGTTGATCCTGGATGCGACCAGGTAGCCGGCCAGGGCGATGAAGAGGAGGAGGCTCATCTGAAACTCGATGGTCGTTTCAATTCCGCCGATCATGGAAGTTCATGGTCAGGAGGGGAGATAAATGATCGGATCCAAAAGATTTTATTTCCTCACCCCCATCAGTCGATCAGGACAGGTTTATTCTTGAAAGGGGAAACGGGAGGATTTTATTTAGCGCTTTTAATTATCATCGCAGGAGCTGCGGCCACGCGCCTGTACAGCTATCTGCTCTTCCACGTCTTTGCAGAGGTCTTCTCCGTCATCATCGCCGGGAGCATCTTTGCCCTGGCATGGAACACCCGCCGGTTTCAGAAGAGCGATCTTCTTATTTTTATCGGGATCGCCTTCCTGTTCACCGGTTTTGTCGACCTGGTCCACACGCTCGCCTACCATGGCATGAACATCCTCCCGGACGACCCGAACATCCCGACCCAGCTCTGGATCGCCGCCCGCTCCCTGGAGGCGGCCGCCCTGCTCGCAGCACCCCTGATGCTCAGGAAAAAAGGGCGAGAGTGGACGATATTTGCCGGGTTCGCCGGGGTCACCGCCGTCCTGCTCCTGAGCATAGCCGCCGGGATCTTTCCGGCCTGTTATATCGCGGGCGAGGGGCTGACCCCCTTCAAGATCGCCATGGAGTATCTCATCTGTTTCGCCCTCGTCCTTGCCGGCGTCCATTTCTGGAAGAACAGGGATGCGTTCGACCCCACCGTCCTCTCATTTCTTCTCGCGGCAATCGCCGCCACCACCATCTCGGAACTCTCGTTCACCCTCTATGTCGGCGTCTTCGACGGCTTCAACATGCTCGGCCACCTCCTGAAGATCGTCGCCTTCGCCCTCATCTACGTGGCCATCATCGAGACCGGGCTCCAGCGGCCCTACGACCTGATCTTCCGCGACCTCGCCCGTACCGAGGCCCTGGTCAGAAAGGAGCGCGACACCGCACAAAATTATCTCGACATCGCCGGCGTGATCATCCTCGCCCTCGACCCGGAAGGAAGGGTCACCCTGATAAACCGGAAAGGCGAGGAACTCCTGGGCCTCCCCCTGAGCGAAATCCTCCGAAAAGAGTGGTTTTACACCTTCGTCCCGAAAGCGGATCGAAAAGAGGTGCTTTCGGCATACCATGATGCGCTGAACGGGAGGCCCGGATTCGAGACGCACGAAAACGGCGTCATCTCGGCGGACGGGACGGTGCGGAACATCAGGTGGGCGAACGCCATCTTGAAAGACGCAGAGGGGAGACCGATCGGCCTGCTCTCCTCGGGCAGCGACGTGACCGAGGAGAACCTCTCGAAAGAGGCGTTGCGGCAGGCGAACCAGAAAATCGCCCTCCTCGGATCGATCACCCGCCACGACATCCTCAACCACCTCACCGCCCTCTCGGGCTACCTCGATATGGCAAAGATCAAAACCCGGGATGAGACGTTCCTGGAAAAGGCGGGGGCGATGGCCAGAGCGATCGAGACGGACATCAATTTTTCGGCCGAGTACCAGTGCATGGGCAGTTCTCCTCCTGTCTGGCAGGATCCCATCCCCCTGATCCGTTCCTGCGCCGCCGAACAGGGCGCCGGGGAGATCGTACAGGTCGAGATCGCACCGGTCCTGATCTATGCCGACCCGATGCTCAGGAAAGTCTTCTGCAACCTCATCGCAAACGCCCTTGACCACGGCGACGGTGTGAGCAGGATCGTCTTTGCGGCAGAGGAGAAAGACGGGGGCCTGGTCATCGCCTGCGAGGACGACGGGATAGGGATCCCTCCCGGGGAGAAAGAGATCATCTTCTCGTCAGGCTACGGAAAAAATCACGGTTACGGCCTGTTTTTGATCAGGGAGATCCTCGCCATCACCGGCATCCTGATCCGGGAGACCGGAGAGGCAGGGAAAGGTGCACGCTTCGAGATTTTTGTCCCCGAAGGAAAGCACAAAAAAGAGTGATTCAGCCGCTCAACCATTCGGGATGCTCTTCCAGGAACGTCCGCTCTTTCTCCTCCATCTCCTCTGCTGAAAGTGATGAAAGCATGTGGATGCACCGGTGCTCGGAAAACGCCCCGCAGGAAAACGTCCCCTGCCGGTCGGTTGCCCGGCAGGCCCCGTAGGTGCCGTCGTCATAGTCGTGGTAGACGTGCTCGAACCCCCGCGCCTCCGCGATCTCTTTTGCCTCTTTCCAGGACTGCGCCATCACGCCTCCATCGTCGCCGGGCTATATCTGTATTTCCGCCAGCACCCGCCGGCAGGTCCCACCGTTGCCCACGTGGCAGAGGGCCGCGGCCCGGACCTCAAAACGGTGCGGGAAGGAGACGGCGGCATCGGCGTCGGCCGCCTCTCCCACGCCGAGGGTGACGTGAGGGGAGTAACGGGCATAGGCCGACGTGCGGACGAAATTCCTGACATATGCGACCATCGAGGGATCAGGGGCCGCCCCTTCTCCGGTGCAGAGGGCCGGGTCCTCGTCTGCGGCAAGGGCGGCGAGAGCGTCGGCCGCCTCCCGGTGGAGGGCCAGCAGCCCTGGCCCCAGAGCGACGTCAAACCCCGAGACCAGCCGTCCCCGGGCGGTCTCGACCGTGGAGATCCCGGTCAGGGCGAGGGCGAGCGGGAGGCGGCGCCCGACCAGAGACGCCAGCACCGCGGCCGCCTCCTCCATCCTCCCCTCAGGGACCGGGGCCATCGCGAGGGTCACGTGCGGCAGGCACGCGCGTGTCCCCAGGGCGATCGTCGCATCGCCTGATCTGCGGGCAAGAATACGGCTAATCCGGCGTGCTTCCGCGGCAGGACCGGCAGGAAGAAGGAGGGCGAGGTCGAGGGCAAGGGCCCGGGCGTGCTGCATGGATGAACATCGCCGCCACCCGACTTAGGCTTTGCCGCACCCGGAAGGATGATAACTGCGGCAAACCCATATGTTATGAAGGAGCTTTTCATGGAATCAAGCACTTTGTATGTCGGGAATCTCAACTACGAGACCACCGAAGAGCAGCTCTCCGAACTTTTCTCAGCCTACGGCGACGTTAAGTCCGCCAGAATCATTCCGCGCAAAGGCTTCGGCTTTGTCGAGTTCGCCTCCGTCGAGGAGGCCGAGAAGGCGATGAACGCCCTGAACGAGACCCAGTGCATGGGCCGGACCCTGCGGATTGACGAGGCGCGTGCCCCCAAGCCGCGGACCGAGTACAACAGGTACTGAGAGTTCCCGATATCTCCATCTGGATATATCCACATTCTCGTGTATTGGCCGGATGCAGGGGAGGGAAATTCCCCTCCGCCGTCTGGCAGCTTTTTTATCGGGTGTGATAACCTTATCACCGTTCGCCCTCAAAAGATGGGTATGACCAAGGCAACTCAGGACAGCACCGTTCTGCTCCATTACACCGGAACCCTCGAAGACGGCACCGAGTTCGATTCGTCACGGGGCGGCGATCCCCTGCAGTTCACCGTGGGCGGCGGCGAGGTGATCCCCGGCTTTGAAGAGGCCGTCGTCGGCATGGCCCCGGGCGAGACGAAGACCTTCACGATCCCTGCCGACGAGGCCTACGGGCCGCGGCGGGACGACCTCGTCATGCAGGTCGCCCGGGACCAGTTCCCCCCTGAGATCGACTTCGCCGTCGGGCAGCAGTACCCGGTGGAGGTGAACGAGGGGCAGGTGGTCCTGGTGACGGTCGCCGCCCTCGACAGCGAGACCGTGACCCTCGACGCCAACCATCCCCTCGCCGGAAAGGACCTCACCTTCGCGGTGGAAGTCGTTACCGTCGAGTAAAAAGCCCCATTACAATTATTTTTCCCGGGGATGCCACCACAGACCGGGCCGTGCGCCCCTTTTTGATTGCACGAGTTCCGCTCATTCGCCCGGAGAGATAAACCTTAATACCGCTCCTCCGAGATACTCAAGACGTGTACGGCACCTACGACTTCTCCTTTCACGATGAGAGAAAGGACTTTTCCATCGGCATCGAGCACGAAAACGGGAGGTACGTCTATCGGCGCACGCTCCGCGGCCGCACACAGGAGCGGACCCTCATCTCCACAGGGGGCCGGATCATCATCAACCCGGTCGAGCCGCTGAACCTCCCGAAAGAAGTGGCCCACCACCTCCTCGTGGAGTTCGACCAGCTCGCGATCGAGCCCGGGGCGCAGGAGACGATCTACCTCACCTTCCCGATCGAGGTGGGCGTCTTCATCGCGGCGAAAGGGAACTACGAGGTCGTCGACATCTTCTCGTGGAACCGGCAGAAGTACACCCTCTACGGATCGCCCGAGCGCGGGGATCTCGCCCGCTGGTGGGAGAGCCGGGTCTCGTTCTCCCCCCCGGACGTCGATCCCCGCCTGGAAGGCACCCTCTCGCTCTCCATCACCAACACCACACGAGAGTGGGTGAACGTCTCCCGCCTGGTGCTCGAAGGCTACGGGATGAAGATCTACTACGGCGACTCGGCCTCGATGAAGGCGTGGATGCGAATAATAAGCACGCAGGTTGCGGAAACCGGCTGTTATGACACCCCCATGACCGGGGGGCAGCACAAATCGCTCGAACTCTACACGGCGCGCTCGATCCCCGGAATCGAGCGTTCCCGGTACCTGATGGACCAGGGGATCTAGGATATGGACGGCCTGAACTTCAGCCTGGACGCGCCCGTCACCTCGATCTCGGCGATCACCTGGGGGCACCTGATCTATGTCTGTCTGGTCGTAATCGCGGCGGCGGTGGTCTCCAGGGTGCTGACGATCTACCTGAAAAAGAGCCTGACCGACAAGATAAAGCGCAGCCAGCTCGACATTCTCATGAGGGCCGTCAAATACGGCATTGCGGTCGTCGCCTTCCTGGTCATCCTGCCCTACTTCGAGGTGAACCTGAGCGGGCTCCTGGTGGCCGGCGGGTTCGCCTCGATCGTCATCGGGTTTGCGAGCCAGTCGGTCATCGGCAACATGGTCTCCGGGCTCTTCCTCATCCTCGAGCGCCCGGTCTCGATCGGGGACACGATCAACATCGGCTCGGCCACCGGGACCGTCACCGACATCACCATCTTCTCGACGATCATCAAAACCTACGAGGGGATCTATGTTCGGATTCCAAATGAAACGGTCTTTACCTCCCCGATCACAAACTATGTCGCCCACGTGGCGCGGCGGTTCGAGTACACGGTCGGGATCCCGTACGCCGCCGACGCCACCGTCGCCGTCAGGATCATCAAAGAGGTGATCAGAGAGCACCCCCTCGCCCTGCGTGAGCCCGGTCCGTCGGTCTATGTCGACGAACTCGGGGACAATGCGGTGAACATCAAGGTGCGGGTCTGGGCGCCGTCGTCGGACTGGTGGGACGTGCGGACCGAACTGCTCTGGACGATCAAGGCCGAACTCGAGAAGAACGGCATCGAGATCCCCTTCCCGCAGCGGGATGTCTGGTTCAGGAACGAACTTGGGGGCAGGGTCCGCGTCAGGGAGGAGGAACCGCCGTCCCTGACCCCGGCAGGAGACCGCGACGATACGATCTGAGGTAGAATCATGGAAGACGAGATCATCGGACTGATCGGGGCGCTTTCATCCCCCGATGTTGATAAAAGGCATGGAGCAGAGGACAGACTGGTGGCGATGGGAGAGGACGCGGTCCTGCCCCTGATCGAGGTGCTGATGGAGGGCGAGACCGACGATACCCGCTGGTACGCCGCCCGGACCCTGGCGCGGATCGGCGAACCGGCGATCAAGCCCCTGATCCTGACGATGGTCGTCGAGGATGACCGGCAGTTCAGGCGGTATGCGGCCGCCGCCCTCGGATCGATGGGCGAGATTGCGGTTGCGCCCCTGATCGAGGCCTTCGCAACCGAGGATAAGGAACTGCGGGGCTTTATCTCGCTCGCACTCTGCCGTATCGGCGCTCCGGCCACCGCGCCCCTGAAAAAACTCGCAAAAGAGGGCGACGAGAGGATGCAGTCCTGCGCCTCCTTAACGCTCTGGAAGATGGGGGAGGAGGGGATCGACGAACTCGTGGAAGCGCTCGATGAGGACGAGACCAGATAATTTTTAAGATCCCCCGGAGAACACAATCGTTGATGGCCGGTAACGTGCGCGGGAACAAACGGCTGCGGCTGGTCCTGCTGGCACTGGTGCTTGCGGCAAGCCTCGTCCTCGAAGTGGTCGTCCACTTCTTTATCGGTGTGGATATCGTCTACACCCATTTCTTCTACATAGCGATCGTGCTGGCCGGGCTCTGGTACGGGATGCGGGCGGTCCCGGTCGGCGCCGCCCTCGGAGCCGTCCACGTCGGGGTCAGCTACCTGCAGAACGGGATGATCACCACCGGGGCCCTGAGCCGGGCGCTGATGTTCGTGGTGGTGGCTGCGGTGGTCGGGTTCGTCGCCGAACGGATCAGGCTCGATGAGATATCGCCGTTTTCAAGAAAAGACGGGATCCCCGCCGATGCCGGGACAGAGGACCTGATCATCGCCCTGCAGAGCCGCAACGCCGAAACCCGGTATGAGGCGGCCGTCGCTCTCGGAAAACGGGGCGACCCCGAGGGGATCGAGCCCCTGGAAGAGGCGCTCTTCGACCCCGAGCCCGGCGTGCGCTGGGTTGCCATGGAAGCCCTCGGGGCGATCGGCGAGCCCGCCCTCGAGACCCTCATCTCCCTCCTCTCCTCGGCCGAGGTGGACATCAGGTGGGGGGCGGCGATCGCACTCGGCGATATCGGCAACCCCGGGGCGGTCGGCCCCCTGGCCGCCGCCCTGGAGGACGAGGACCGCTACGTGCGGACGCGTGCGGCCCTCGCCCTTGCGGCGATCGGCGAGCCCGCCATCGCGGCCCTCGAGACGGCGGCCGATACCGGCAGCCCCGAAGCACGCTGGGCGGCCGCCCTGGCCCTCGGGAAAATGGACGGAGGGGCCGGGGTGCCGGCGCTCTCGCGCCTCCTCGCCGACCCGGACGCCGGCGTGCGATGGAAGGCGGCAGAGGCGCTCGGGGCGGTCGGCGGCGACGAGGCGGTGGCCCCCCTGGTCGCGGCCCTCGGCGATGCGGACGAGGAGGTGCGCGGTCAGGTGGCCGCGGCCCTTGCGGCCAGGGGCGAACCGGCGGTCGGCGCCCTGATCGACGCTCTCGGACAGCACGATTACTGGTTTGGAGCGGTCGAAGCCCTGCGGCGCATGCAGGAGAAGGCGGAGCCCGCCCTCCTCGCCGCCCTGGAGCGGAAAAACCGCTGGGTGCGGATCGGGGCGGCGATGATCCTGGGGGAGCGGGGCGACGAGCGCGGGGTCAACGCCCTGCTGGCAGCGCTCTCCGACAGCGACCCCGACGTCGTGGAGGCGGCGCGGGAGATCCTCTCGGTCGGCCTGAAAAAAGAGATCAATCACGGGTCCTGACCCGACCTCTTCCCTCGAAGATATTTTTTATCCGGTGCGGGTGCTATTGTACCCTCATGGTTGCGGTCTCCCCGGCAATGGCCGAATATTTCAGGAGGCTCGAGGAAAACCTTAACGAAGCCCTTAGCGTCGCGGAAATAGCCCGGTCCCGGGGGTATGACCCGACGACGACGGTCGAGATCCCGCGGGCGAACGATATCGGCGACCGCGTCGAGGTGCTCGTCGGGGTCAAGGGCGTCGCAGAGCGGGTCCGGACCCTGGAAAAAGAGATGTCCCGCGAGGAGGTTTCCCTGAAGATCGGCGACGATTTCGTTGCGAAGATGTTCGGAGAGACCACGCGCGAGGAGATCGTCGACCACGCCATCAGGACCTCGATGGGGATTTTAACCGAGGGCGTGGTGGCGGCGCCGACCGAGGGGATCGCCAAGGTGGCGTTCGGCAAGAACGACGACGGCTCCGAGTACCTGAAGGTCTATTATGCCGGGCCGATCCGGTCGGCCGGCGGGACCGCCCAGGCGCTTTCCGTGCTGGTGGGCGACTATGTCCGCCAGGCCCTCGGGATCGACCGCTACAAGCCCCGCAAGGAAGAGGTTGAGCGCTACATCGAGGAGCTCAAGCAGTACAACGGGATCCAGTCGATGCAGTACATGCCCAGCGAGGCCGAGATCAGGCTGATCATCGAGAACTGCCCGGTCTGCATCGACGGCGAACCGACCGAGCGCGAGGAGGTCTCGGGCTACCGGAACCTCGAACGGGTGGAGACGAACACCGTGCGGGGCGGGATGTGCCTGGTCGTCGCCGAGGGGCTTGCCCTGAAGGCCCCGAAGGTGATGAAGAACGTCAAGAAGATGAAGATGGAAGGCTGGGACTGGCTCCAGCAGATCATCGACGGCGTGGCCTCGAAGTCGTCCGACGAGGAGGAGGAGCCCGGCGTCCACCCGAAGGACAAGTACATCCGCGACCTGATCGGCGGGAGGCCGGTCTTCTCGTACCCGATGAGGAAAGGCGGGTTTCGCCTCAGGTACGGCCGGTCGCGGAACACCGGGTTTGCCGCCGCCGGCTTTCACCCGGCGACCCTGCACATCCTGGGCGATTACCTGGCCGTCGGCACCCAGATGAAGACCGAGCGCCCGGGCAAGGCGGCGGGCGTGGTCCCGGTGGACACGATCGAGGGGCCGACGGTCCTCCTCGCCTCGGGCGAGGTGCGGCGGGTCGACGACACCGCCGAGGCGCGGGCGATCGGCCCCTCGATCGTCCGGATCCTGGACGTCGGCGAGATCCTCATCTCGTACGGCGAGTTCCTGGAGAACAACCACCCGCTGATCCCCTCGTCCTACTGCGAGGAGTGGTGGCTCCAGGAAGGCGGCCCCCGCCACCCGGAGAACGAGATGGAGGCGATCGAGTTCGCCCTCTCCGGCGCCCCCCTGCACCCGGACTACACCTGGTTCTGGGACGACCTCGCCCCGGCGCAGATCAGGCGCCTCGCCGGGATCGTCTCGGAGCGCGGCCGGATCGCAGGCGACGCCCTGCGGGTCGTAAACGACCCCGAATTGAAGGCGATCCTGGAGGAGGTGCTCGTCCCGCACACGGTCGAGGGCGACGAGGTCGTGATCCGCACCTATCTCGTCTTCCTCGCCTGCCTGGGCCTGGACTTCGATCTCAACCTCCGCCGGACATGGGAGGACGCTCCTGACGGGCCCTCCCTGGCGCTGGTCTCCCACCTCTCCGGGTTTGCGCTCCGTTCGAAGGCGGGAACACGGATCGGCGGCCGCATGGGCAGGCCGGGCAAGTCCAAGCCCCGCGAGATGAAGCCCGCACCCCACGTCCTCTTCCCGGTGGGGGAGTCGGGCGGCGCCCGCCGCTCGGTGCAGAACGCCGGGGCGTATAAGGACCGGAGCAACGCCGACGGCGGGACGATCCACGCAGAGACCGGGGAGCGGCGCTGCCCGCAGTGCGGGGCCGTCACCTTCAAGAACCGCTGCGAGGCATGCGGCACCCACACGACGCCGGTCTACCGCTGCCCGCGCTGCAACCGCGAGGTGCAGGGCCCGGTCTGCCCGGCCTGCCAGGGGCCGACGGTCTGCCTGCTGGAGACCGACCTGCGGGTGAAGGAGGAGTACGCCGCCGCCTGCGCCCGTCTCGGGATGCGGGAGAACGCCGTGAAACTCGTGAAGGGCGTCAAGGGGATGATCTCGCGCGACCGGACGATCGAGCCCCTGGAGAAGGGCGTTCTGCGGGCGGCCCACGAGGTCTACGTCTTCAAGGACGGGACGGTGCGCTACGACATGATCGATCTTCCCGTCACCCATGTCCGCCCGCGCGAGATCGGCGCCCCGGTCGAGCGGCTGGTGGCGATCGGCTACACCCACGACTACAACGGCGCACCCCTCACCTCGCCCGACCAGGTCCTGGAGCTCCGCTGCCAGGACATCCTGGTCTCGGAGAAGTGCGGCGACTGGCTCCTGAAGGTCTCGCAGTTCCTCGACGACCTGCTGGAGAAGTTCTACGGGCTGCCGCGGTTTTACAACGCCGAAAAACCCTCTGACCTCATCGGCCAGATGCTCATCGGCCTGGCGCCGCACACCTCGGCCGGCGTGCTCTGCCGCCTGCTCGGGTTCACGAAGGCGAGCGTCGGCTATGCCCACCCCTTCTACCACGCCGCCAAGCGGCGGAACTGTTTTGCCGGGGATACGGAGATCCGGGTCTTCGAAGAGAAGGGGTGGCGGAGCATGCCGGTCCGCCAGTTCGTCCTGGAGAACTTCGACCTCGCCGAACCGGGCCTGGACGCCGCCGGCACCCACTGGTCGCCGCCGAAACGGTATGCGGCGGTGCAGGCGGTGGACTCCCAGGGGAACACGAAACTCAGGCGGGTGACGGCGGTCTCGATCCACCGCGCCCCGAAGCACCTGATCCATTTCGAGACCGCCCGCGGGAAGACCCTCGAAGTGACCCCCGAGCACACGATGCTCGTCTGGGACCTCTGCTACCTGCGAAAGGTGATGGCGATGGAGGTGCGGGAGGGCGACCGGGTGCCGGTCGCCGAGGGCGGTCAGGTGATCGCCGATACGGTCACGGCGGTCAGGTACATCCTCTGCCCCGAGGAGCAGGTCTACTGCCTGACGGTCGCCGAAGACCACACCCTCGCCGCAAACGGGATCTTCTGCGGGCAGTGCGACGGCGACGAGGACTGCGTGATGTTCCTCCTCGACGGGCTGATCAACTTCTCCCGCTCCTTCCTGCCGGAGACCAGGGGCGGGTCGATGGACGCCCCTCTCGTCCTCACCACCCGCCTCGACCCCAAAGAGGTGGACAAGGAGAGCCTCAACGTCGACGTGATGGAGCGCTATCCCCTCGAACTCTACGAGGCGGCCCTCCGCTACGCCCCGCCCAAGGAGCTCGAGAAGGCGATCGACCACGTCGACCTGCGGGTCGGAACGCCCGGGCAGTACGAGGGGTTCAGGTTCACCCACGACACCGCCGACATCTCGGCCGGCCCGCTCGAATCCACCTATACGACGCTCGGTTCGATGTTCGACAAGATGGAGGCCGAACTCGAACTCGGCGAGAAGATTCGGGCGGTGGACGTCGACGACGTCGCCGAACGGGTGCTCAACACCCATTTCATCCGCGACCTGATGGGCAACCTGCGGGCGTTCGCCTCCCAGACGGTGCGGTGCACGAAATGCGCCACGAAGTACCGCCGGATGCCCCTCGCCGGGAAGTGCCCGAAGTGCGGCGGCAAGGTGAACCAGACGGTCCACGAGGCCTCGGTGAAGAAGTACCTGGAGATGTCCAGGCGGATGTGCGAGAAGTACGCCATCTCGGATTACACGAAGCAGCGGGTCGAGGTGCTGGACATGGCGATCGACTCGACCTTCGGGAAGGAGCGGGAGAAGCAGCTGGGGCTCGCGGACTTCATGTGAGGTCCAGGGCGACCGCGGGCCCTTCAGGAGGATTCTTCGCCGACGGCCGCCGTTCTCGTCCGGGCGGCATATATTTTAAAGGCAATCGCCGCGAGCGAGACGAGCACCGGCCCGATAATGAAACCCACAACCCCCATGAAGGGGACGCCGGCGAAAATCCCGATGATCATAAAGACCGGATGCACGGCAACCCGTCTCCTCATCATCACGGGCCGGTAATAGAAATCAATCCAGCCGCTCAGGAGGGGATAGCCGATGAACATGACGATGAACATCCCTTTGAGGTCCCCGAGGGCCAGCAGGTAGAGCATAAAAAAGACCAGAACCAGCTGGGCGCCGATGAGGGGTATCAACATGCCAAATCCGACCATGGTCGCAAACAGGAACTCGTGCCCGTAGCCCAGGAAGTAAAAGAACGGAACGGCGAGGATGAACGCGATTACGGCCGCCGATACCTGGATGATGATGAGGGAATAGATCGTGTTCTCGGTGATCTCCGCCATCTTATCGACGGCAGACGAGAGTTTCGGGGAGAGGTTGCGCGTCAACACCCTCCAGATCTGCTCGCCGTAATAGACCAGCATCGAGAGCGTGAGGAAGAGAATGATGATCTGGAGAAGGAAAAGCATCGGGTTCTCGGTTGTCGAGAGGAGCGTTTGCAGCATCATCTGGACGAGCGTCTCTGGCATATCGGAGAGCTGGGCTGCCGTGAACGTAGGCAGGAATGCAGAAAATCCGGTATTCTGCAGCCCCTGGACCATCGCGGCAACCATGCTCCCGATGAACTCGAGGTCGGCATAGAGCACGCCCGCGGCCAGCGAACTGACGACCAGGATTAAGAGGACCACGCCAAGGGTGATGAACGTGGCAGAGACCGATGGCTTCACCCGCTGTAAAAACCGTTTGTGGAGCGGCATGAGTGCGCTGGCAAGAGCGATCGCCCAGACAAACACGGTCATGAGCGGCCAGAATGCGACCGTGGCGATCAGGAAAACCGTGCCGATGAGCAGCAGCAGTTTCTGATCTTCACTGATCGTCACCACCCCCATAGGGACAACATTGACAGGGCTAGATATAAATAATGTGCCGGGATATCAGCCCGCATGGCATCAGAGGACAGTCTCCGTGTCAAGGCCCATAAGGCCGTCGACGACGCCCGGGTGGCCGCTCATGAAGTGGTGGACGATGCAAAGGTGGCAGTGAGCAACGCAATCGACGACGTGAAGATCGCAGCGCACAAAGCCGATGCGGACGCGAAGATCGAAGCCCACAAGGCAAAAGCGGAGGCGAAGAAGAAGATCTGAACAGAAAAAAACGTCAGAGCGCTTCATACACCCGTCGGGAAGTTCTACGAGGCCGGAGCGTAGCCTTTACTGCGCATCCCGCCGGGTATTTCCCGCTCGAAGCCCTGTCAGGACAATACTATTATCATCCCCGCCCCCTATCTGTCGATCACCGGAGGGATTGAATCATGGCAGACCTGATCGGACTGGCGATCCTATTTCTCATCCTGGCGCTTGTCGCCTATGTGCTGGGGGCAAAGGGTGTTGCAGGGCTCTCGATGACCATCGCGAAGTGGCTCGTGATCATCTTCATCATACTCGCCATCATCGCGTTCTTCCTGTAGCGCCACCCTCTCTTTTTTTGAGCGAACAGGGGAAGATTACGGGCGAGAAGGCGGGGCGCCGCCCGACCCCCCGTACAGAAACACAAACTCCTTCCCCATCGTCCTCTTCTCCACGTATCCGGCCCCGGCCAGCCGCAAAAGATCGCTCCTCGCCGTCCCGTAGGCCACGCCGAAGACCTCCATCACCTCTTTGATGGTCATGGGGCGTTCCGGGCGCCTCATCAGCATCTTCAGGATCTCCACCTGCCTGAGGTTTAAGTCCCCGGCATGCTCGATGAGGTGGAGCGCTTCTATCTGCTTCTCCTGCTGTTCTTTGATATAGGCCCGGACCTCTTCGATCGTCTTCTCGATGACGTCAAGGTTGTACCTGATGAAATAGGTCAGGTCGTTTTCGTCCGTCTCCGTGTACAGATAGGCCCGCTTGTACTGCCCCCGGCTCTCCCTGATCGCGCGCGAGATCGCCATGTACTCGAAGAGCCAGTAGTCCTGTTTCAGCACGTACCAGTAGAAGAGCGTCCGCGCGCACCTGCCATTCCCGTCATTGAAGGGATGGATATACCCCATCAGGAAGTGGAGCACGATTGCCTTCACCACCGGGTGGATGAACTCCTCTTCCTCGCCATGTGCAAAGGCGCAGAGCTCGTCGACAAGCCCTTCGATCTCCTCGTGGGGGGGCGGGACGTGGAGGACGGCCCCGCTCGAGTCGACGACGCGGATATCATCGTTCTCCCTGAACGCTCCTTCATACGCGGGATCCTCAAGCGTGCCGCGGGTGATCATCGCATGGAGCCTCCGGACCAGTTCCGGCGAGAGGGGTTCGCCCCTGAGCCCGGCCACCTCCTTCATCGTCAGGTAGTTGTTCAGGATCATCAACTCGTCCCGATTTCTCGGCTTCTTCCGCTCCTGGAGCATCTGTTTCGCCGCGACCCTGGTCGTCGCCGCCCCCTCGATCTGGCTTGAGGCGATCGCCTCTTCCATCAGGGAGTTGACGATATAGCGCTCTTTATCCTGCCCCACGGCGTCGATCATACTCGCAAGGCTTCCCCCGGCCGATGTATCCAGGAGATGAAGTTTTTTCCAGCACTCGTCATCGAGCGCAAAACGGAACTTCCACGGCCCGAAACCGACAGAACGTGTATTCCTCGCCCTGAAAACCTTCATCAGGAACCAGATGTGTTTCGGGTCTGCCGGAAGTTTCCGGTATTTTATCTCCTCCCAGTGGAGGTATTTTTTGTTGCAGGCGAAGACGGCGTCGATTACGTCCATATCCCTGGCCATCTCCCAGGCCATCTTCTCGTCTTCGTCCGTATAGGTGGGCATCTGCGGTATCTTCATGGACCTGGTCTCCTGGCCGAACGATCCTTTTCACCTGGTACCTGATATCAGTATCTATCAATATGAAACAAATTGATAGATATTGATACCACGCGCGGCCACCCCGCCTCTCCCTCTCTCCCGGCACCACACGTCCGTCGTTTTCCGAAGTGCTCAAATACTACCGGCGCCAAACTTATGTGCTTCAGCGGGATCGTAGGGTAGCCTGGTCCATCCTAGGGCGTTCGGGACGCTCTGACCTGAGTTCAAATCTCAGCGATCCCACTTTTTGTGCAGGTCTTTTTTCCATCACGATCCGTTCTTATACCGTCATGCCGATCGATCTCATGAAGGTCCGCTCCGGCGTTTCTCGACCCTGACCCGGGGCAGACTGCGGCATATGATGTGAACACCTCCCCCATGCTCTGTCGCACATGACCGTCGACCAGATTCCCATCGGCCGGTTCTCGCTTATCACGCACCTGACGCAGAAGGCACTGCGCCTCTACGACCAGAAAGGTCTTCTGGTGCCGGGAGCGAAGGACCGGATCACCGGCTACCGCTCGTACACCATCTCGCAGATCGAGCGGGGGATCCGGATCCGGAGCCTCTCTTACCTCGGCTTCTCCCTCGACGAGATCGGGCGGATCCTTGATGCAGACGAGACGACGGCGGCGGCCATGATGCAGGGGCGTCTTGCCGCGGTGCGGCAGGAGATGGGGCGCCTCAGCGCGATCGAGGAGGCCCTCCAGAGGTGGGCCTCCCCCGAAGAGGTGTATATCATGTCGCTGTCAGAACCAAATATAAAGGATATCCCGGAGATCCGGGTGATCGCACGGAGAGAAAAGGGCACCTACGAGGACGTATGCCACCGGTTGATCGAGGAGTTGATGGCCGCCATCCATACGCCGGAGAACCTGCGCAACGGCGTGCGGATCACCGGCCCGGTGATGATGCTCTGCCACGACGAGGAGTACAGGGAGAGCGACGCCGACATTGAGATCGCCGTCCCGGTCGCCGGCCGGATCGCCGTCGAAGAGGGCGTGGAGGTGAAGGTGCTCCCCGCGGTGACGGCGATCTCTGTCGTCCACACCGGGCCGTACGAAGATCTTTTCGGGGCGTACGGTGCGATCGCCGCATACGCCGCTGAGCACGGCCTCGCCCTCGCCGGGCCCGACCGGGAGCTCTACTATAACAGCCCGCACGAGGTCGGCAGGGAGGAGATCCGCACCGAAGTGCAGTACCCCATCCAGCCGGCCGAATGATTCAAGTATGGTGTCGTGCATTCAGCACCATGGAAGCCATTACGGGGGCGTCGAAGAAAGTGAACGGCATCGTAGTCGAATACAAAAAAGGGACAGAATCCGCGACCTATGGGTTTACCTACCAGGACTTAATCGATCAAAAGATCAACGCCCTGGACCTCGTGGAGCACCCGGGCGACTACGAGGTCGATCCCGAGACCGGGCGGATCTCCGCCTGCCCGGAAAAATGCCGGCCGCCGCGGTAGAGGGCCGACCGAAAAACACCTTACCCTGCATTCCCAACCTTTCCCGCGTGAACGGGAGAGAGATGAGGCTGCGTCCGGCCGCGCCTGATGACGCCGGCGTGATCGCCGCCCACAACATTGCCATGGCAATGGAGACCGAGGGGCGGGCCCTCGACCCGGCGACGGTCAGGGCGGGGGTGGAGGCGGTGCTCGCCGAGCCGCGGCGGGGGTTTTACCTCCTCGCCGAAGCCGGAGGCGAGGTGGTCGGGCAGGCGATGGTCACCTACGAGTGGAGCGATTGGCGCAACGGCGATTTCTGGTGGATCCAGAGCGTCTATGTGGCGCCGGCCTTCAGGCGGCAGGGGGTCTTCACCAGGATCTTCGCCGCCGTCGAGGCGGCCGCACGGGAGCGGCCCGGCGTGGTCGGGCTCCGTCTGTACGTGGAGAAGGAGAACACGGCCGCCCAGGAGACCTACCGCCGCCTCGGCATGGCCCGTTCAGACTACGTCTTCTTCGAACAGGAGTTCGCCCGCCCGGTGTTATCCTCCCGGTGACACCACCATTTTATCCCTTGCCGGAGAGTGAGAGGATATGGTCTTCGCATCGGTTCCGAAAGCGGTCGGGCTGGTCTATGCCCTTGCCGGCATCCTCGCCCTTGCCTACCTCTGGCACACCGGCAGGTTCTCGCGCAGGAAAGGGCTGCCCATTCTTGCCGTCACCGCCCTTCTCGGTTTTCTGATCTTCTCCCCGGTGGCGCCGTACCAGTTCCAGCTCCTCGTCCTGCGGGACGTTGCGGGGCTCGGGGCGCCGGTGCTGCTGGTCGCCGTCGGGCTTGCCGTGATGCTCGGGCTCGCCCTCCTCTTCGGGCGGATCTTCTGCGGGCACTTCTGCCCGGTCGGGGCCCTGCAGGAGATCGCCGCACACCTCTCCCCGAAGAAGGTCGGGCGGACGCAGAAGAAGGTCTCCATGGCGGTGCGGGGCGGGGTCTTCGTCGTCTTCTTCGCCGCGGGGCTGCTCTTCTCCTTCAACCTGCTGGGCGCCCTCGGCGTCCACGACCTCTTCCACCTCGCCCTCGGGGTCCCGGCGGCGATATTCCTCGGCATCCTCGCCCTTTCGGCGTTCGTCTACCGTCCCTTCTGCCGGTTTATCTGCCCGTACGGCGCCCTGCTCGCCGTCGCCTCCTCGGAGTCCCTGTACCGCTTCGTGCGCACCGACCTCTGCATCGAGTGCGGGCGATGCGAGCGGGCGTGCCCGGTCGACGAGGCGAAGAAGACGGACGCGAAGGCCGAGTGCTACATGTGCGGCAGGTGCGTCGAGGTCTGCCCGGTGGAGGGAGCTCTTCATTATGCACGACGGTGAAGAGAGGAGTATTCCATGACCGATGAAAAACGAAACGAAATCAAAGGGAAGGTCCTCCGCCTGAAGGACCTCGTCGCCTACCAGGACGGGACCGTGGCGAGCCGGATGATCGTCAACCGCCCGGCCGGGAGCATCACCCTCTTCTCCTTCGACGAGGACGAGGGGCTTTCCGAGCACACGGCGCCCTACGACGCCGTCGTCACGATCCTGGAGGGCGAGTGCGAGGTCTGGCTCGCCGGGGAGACGCACCAGATGACCGAGGGGGAGACGATCATCTTCCCGGCGAACGCCCCCCACGCCCTCTCGGCGGTGACACCCTTTAAGATGATGCTGATCATGATCAGGGAGTGATACGGATGGACGATAAAGACGGGAACTACTGCACGGTCTGCGGCGGCGTTGTCCCGGAAGGTCCGGCGATCAGGAAGATCCTCATCGACGGGAAGGAGATCGGGATCGACCACCTCGACCGGATCCTGGGCGACGTGATCGCCCTCGGCCTCTCCCGCGAGGACGAGGTGAGGGAGGAGGTGCTCAGAAGGGTGCGGGCCTTCAACTACGTCCCGACGAAGAAGGCCGACGCCTATGCGGCGGCTTTGATGGCTGAATACCGGCAGGCGGCGGCCGGGCAGAAGCGGCCGCAGGAATGATCCCGGATGTCAGAACGATCCGAAGAGGCTGCACGCGCCTTTGACGGCGGCCTGAACTGTGCGCAGGCGGTCGCCTCCGTGTTCGCCGCCGATTTTGGCCTGGATGAAGAGACGGTGAGGAAACTTGCCTGCGGCTTCGGCGGCGGGCTCGCCCATACCGACCGGACCTGCGGGGCGGTGAGCGGCGCCGTGCTGGTGCTCGGCATCGCCCGCGGCACCGCCGTGCCCGGCGACCGGGAGGGGAAGGAGCGGTGCTACGCCCTGGTGCGGGAGTTTATCCGCCGGTTTTCTGCCCGCCACGGCTCGGTGAACTGCACCGAACTGGTGGGGTTCGACCTCTCCGGCCCCAGGGGCCTGGAGGCGGCCAGGGCGGCCGGGGTGTTTTCAGAGCGGTGCACCGGGTATGTGGCGGACGCCGCCGGGATCGTGGAGGAGATCCTGAAGGAGTTATGAACGTACGGGCGCACGTCGTCGTGAGCGGGCTGGTGCAGGGGGTCTGCTTCAGGTACGCGACCGAAAAGGAGGCCGGCCGCCGCGGCGTTTCCGGGTGGGTGCGAAACCTCCCTGACGGCCGGGTGGAGGCGGTCTTCGAGGGCGAGGAGGAGATGGTCGAGGAGATGATCGCCTTCTGCCGGCGGGGACCGCCCGGGGCGCGGGTGGACGGGGTCGAGGTGCGGCGGGAAGCGCCCTCCGGGGCTTATCAGGGGTTTTCGATCCGGTACTGAGCGCCGGGGGTTCTGCCCGGCGATAGGTATTAGAGTGGGCCGGGCGAATAATGTCTGCAAATTGCGAGAGTAGCCAAGTGGCTAACGGCGACAGACTCAAGATCTGTTCCCGCAGGGGTCCGTCGGTTCGAATCCGGCCTCTCGCACTGTTTTAAGAGATTATAGTTAGTTGTGAAAATGTCACTGTTCTAATCACGTGTCCAGGATCCTATTTAGGGCTCCGCAAGTTTGCGCACCGCGCTTTTTTAAATTTGCATTCTGTACAAAATCTGCTATAGTTGAGGTAACTCCGTGGCTCGTTTTCGAACCACAAACAGAGTATTGCCGGGTTTATTTAACGGTTGTAAAAATGGGGTAAATATTTACAAAATTAAGTATATCACCAAAGTTTTCTATCGGCACAGCATTTTGCTTTTGTGTCGTAATCGCCCTTATTTATGGATATTGAGATGATGTTGAATTCATGTGAAATTCTGTTCTCGATTTTCAGAATATCTTCACGAGTTTTCATTATTTCCCGGTATTTTTTGAATATAGATTCTTTTGATGCAATTGAGCAAATTTGATTAATAATAACCTGAATTTTTTGTTTATTTCGTTGTTCTGTATCGATAAATCGTTGAGTCACCCCCCCCTCCGGATTTTTAACGTCAATAGGAAGTTCAAAATGAATATTCGTGATTCCAACTCCAAAAGGTTGCAAAGGATTTTCACCATAGAACGCGGCAGCTCCTTCGCGCTTATCAAGGTCGGAAAATATCGCGACCTTGCAGGATTTTTGAATAGATAATTTATCATAATCTGATATATTATTAAGAAAACGAGAAAATAAAATTAGGATGACTTCTTTTACCTGTTTTACACTAATCGTAAAACAATCTTGATCAGGAACAAATGTTTCATTTAGCGCAAGAACTCCATTAAATTCGTATCTAATATCAGATTCAAGGTTATCATAAAATTCTTGCAGCGCCGAATTATATTTTTTTACAGTTCCGGGTAAAGATTCATATTCGGCATAACACTCGGGATTGTCAACTTTCAGATGATTAATTGCATTTTTTAAGGATTTCTGTTCCAGAGGCAAGAATTCGAGTTTTAGCGAATCTAATTCGTCTGTTATAGTACTGCTCCGACGTAAGAAAATACCAGTTGAAAGAGGCTTGAAAAACTCCTTATCCAGTTTTGAATAGTGTTCTTTTCTCTTTTCGTCGATATACTTCTTTTTTTCAATCTTTGACAGAACAGCCTGAGGGGAGAAATAGGCAAAACAAATTGCAGCAATCAATGTCAAAATTCCAAAAATAACCGCAGCAATAGCGGATATCCAAGTTGGATCTGACAGAACGGAGTCCATAGTCACATTGAACATTATATTTAGATTGTAATATAGGCATATATAGGTCATTTAGTTGAGTTATCGAATACAGAGACGAGAATTCCGAGAAGCGATATGCGAGGAGCGGAGCGGGGCAACCGCTGGCGCAGGAGCAGCGCGACAAGCTTGGTGCGTCTTCATCCCAACAATCAACCGAAGAAAAGCAGCGAAGGTTCTACAAAAGCGGCGCGCGGCTTGATCACACATAAGTACCCCTCGAACAGATCTCTGTTCATAAAATATGCAGACGAAATACTTCAGGGGTAAACTCGCATCTGTGATAGGAATCGAATAATTTTAATCTTCCATTGAAGTAAACAACAATAAGACGTTAAAATGCCTGAAAACAAAAAACAGCATTATATCCCCCAATTTTATCTTAAGAATTTTTCAGATGATGGAAATCACATCAATGTATATCATCTTGAGTCTGGAACTGATTTCTTAAGTCCGATTAAATCGACATGCCAGAGCAAATATTTTTACGGCAAGGATACCGAATTTGAAAAAGCACTGTCCGATATTGAGAGATATCAAGCGGACGTAATTAAAAAAATTGTTGAAAATCAAAGCGTTACATGTCTCTCAAAAGATGAAATTTTCACATTATTGACATTTTTCACGCTTCAAATTACTCGGACAAAAGAGGCTAAAATTATTGCTGATAATTTCACGAATTTAATCTCAGAAAAGATTTTCAAACCAATGATGAATGCCAGAGCAGTATCTGATGGCAAACCTCCCAGATATTTTGACTCAATTCGAATAGAAAATCCAGAATATTATAAATTTATTATGGGGTCTTCTCTGACAGGAACTTGGGGAATCACTGATTTAAAACCAATTTTAATCGTCAACAACACGGGAACTCCATTTATTTCGAGTGATTCCCCTGTTGTGAAAAACAATTATTTTCGAATAAAAAATGACAATTTGACCGGCATGCAGTCCCCCGGCCTTCAAATGTTCTGCCCTTTAAGCGACAAACTGCTTCTTTTGCTAATTCATGAGGATGCGTATGTAATTCTGGGAGAATCCAACTCAATTATTAATTTGACAAATGAAAGCGATATTGACAATATAAACCGATTGCATCTTTTAAATGCACTTGATATCATTCTTTTTATTAATAGTAAGGATGTTAAATACATCCAACGCCTTCAATTAGAAACCGTAAAAATCAAGACAAAAAAGCAATATGTCATTGATTCCATTAAAAAAACTTCAAATCCTGATGGAGGAAAGGAAATTCTCCATATTCATTCAGAAGGAATTAATTATGGGATTCACATTTCCGTCATAAAAATGAATCATGACTACAATCGAAAATTTAAACGACAATGTGAATTAACATTGAAAGACTCTCCCGTTGTTCAACCATACCGCAGTAAAGTATTGATTGATAAAATGCATTCGGAGTTCGAACGATTTACCAAAAAATCCAAATCTACCGTGAATGGATCCTCTCTCTAGAAAAAACGGGATAATTTTCATTTTAGCAGATTACCAACAATCGCTTAACTGCCCCAGTCTTGATATTAATCATTTTCCTCTTCTGAATCACCGGTTTTTGCCATTTTTGCAGGCTGCACCGGGACCGGCCGGCAATCGCCGGCGTCGCCGGTCCCCTCGCTCTCGCTCTCCCCTCGCTTCGGGGAATGGCACGTAGCCCCTTCGCTCGTCACCCGATGGGCCGGGTTCCGCCTCTCGCACTTTCTTTAAAATCTCTTGTTTCATTTTTTATTGGTAACAACCCTGTACTTGAAAAAATGAGAAATTACCTCAGGATTGTGGATTTTCTGGTTAATAACCCTCAGAGATATGCCTTCAGTCTCCAGATAAGGTATAGCGGAATCTCCAGGACCTCACCGTATTCATCCGAATGCCTGGCAATATTCCGGAGACTGGTCCGGACGGCAATACGCGGGCCGTATTTTTTCCTGTACTCTGCAAGACTTCTTGAACGAGTCCTTCTTGCTGATTTAACTTCGATCGGAACGACATCAACGCCTTCCTGTATGATATAATCGACCTCGGCAGTCCCGCCGGATTTCCAGAAAAACGGTCTCTGGAAATCACTCGCAATCAGTTCCGTCAACACGAAATTTTCCGTGAGAATCCCCCGCATGTCGGCGGTCAGCGAAGAGGTGTCAAAAACGACATCTGCCGGGAATCTGCTCATCCTGCGTAAAAGTCCCACATCTGAGAAATAGATCTTGAAGTACGTAATGTCCCCATATTGTGTAACCGGAATAGAGGGCCGCTCGATCTTTTCGACCTTGTAGATGAGCCCTGCCGATAT
>Ga0209269_1000423_pt1 | contig 40300 bp, 22 predicted proteins | sample MTBAKMMethaMetaG_FD_187455 | JGI IMG/M metagenome (GOLD analysis project Ga0209269, IMG submission 187455) | Enrichment culture microbial communities from Arthur Kill intertidal strait, New Jersey, USA, that are MTBE-degrading - MTBE-AKM (Arthur... | ecosystem: Environmental > Aquatic > Marine >... | reverse complement strand
GGTTGAACGTGCGAAGGACCTCATCGACTCTACCCTTATTAACTTTACCGTGAATGGACACCTGCACACGGTACTCCTTTTCCGGTGTGGCATCCTTGATCCTACGGACCTCCTCACGGGTGGACGGGCGCAGTCCCTCCACCTCCACCAGCCCCTTGCCCTGCTCGTTTATCTCGTTCTCCAGGACCTTGAGGTCCAGTTCGCGGACCACCGGGGAACTGATCTCGATCACGAAGGGGCGCCCGGTGCCCAGCATTAGGGCGTCGATGTCCTCCCTGCCCATCCCGTGAAAGAAGTGCTCCTTGGCATGGGCCTGCGGCAATATCACATCCCCTATCTGCTCCTGCACGCTGGTCTGATACATCTTACCGGTACCTCCGCACCTCTCGCACCCCTTGCCCTGGCATGCACGGCAGGGCCATTTGGTCTGGGGGATCTCCCGGGATAGCTTCCGGTAGCGACCGTAGATGAAGAGGGGGGCGACGTCCAGCTCCACGTGGGCGAAGCGGGTATCGACCAGCGCCACCACCTGTGGGTTCTTGAAGTCCACGTCCTTTCCGTTTAGGGCGAAGACGGCCTTGCCTATCTCACGGTTCAGCTCTGACTTGATCGGTTCGGCGTGCTCCTGGCCCACGACGGACCATAGCTCCTCCTCGCGGGCCTGCACCACTGGGTCGACCCTCGTGCCTACCAGGAAGTTGTCGTACTGCACCTCCTGCAGCTTGAGGGCCACCGCTTCGGCGAAGCGAGGGACCTGGTCGAAGATATCGTCGCAGAGCCAGCACCTCTCGTGCATCATTGGTCCCATACCCCGGAGGGCGCGGTCCTGGTCGATGAGCTTGCGCAGCTCCTCTCCCCTCTTCAGATTGGTGGTGCCCGTGCCCACGTGGGCGAACAGCCGTCCCAGGCAATGATCGCACAGGTCTCGGTCCTGTGCCTTCAAGGCTTGCTCTAGCACTTCCTTCATGTTCGAGCGGCCTACCTCTTCCGCCTAGATAAATTATACCTAGTTAACGGGGAAAAGTGCTTAATCCCGTGGCGGCCATGCCCCTGGGACGAACACCCATGGCGGAGAAGGGGGACATGCTGGGGCTTTTGCGCGAGAGGGGGTACGAGGCCAGGTCCATGTCCGTCTCCCACCTGGGCGATCTCAGGGACGATGTGGAGGGGCTTTATAAGAAAGGGTTATTGGACGAGGAGCTTTACCGGGAATATCTCTTCCGTTTCAAGTACCAGGTGCCGGAGTCCTTCCCGGAGGCCAGGAGCATCATCGTGGTCTCGGTACCGCAGCCCATCTGTGAGGTCACCTTCGCTCACCAGGGGCGCAAGTTCCGGACCATCGTCCCGCCGACCTACGCCAAGGCGGTCGAAGTGGACATGGAGATCATGAACATCCTGGAGAAGGGCGATGGAGATGGCGTGCATCTGATGCGGGCGATACTGCCGCACAAGTCCCTTGCCACCCGCACCGGTCTTGCCGAATACGGTCGCAACAACATCACCTACGTACCCAAGTACGGTTCGTTCCATCGGCTGACCAGCTTCTTCACGAACCGTGAGCTGCCGGACGACTGGCAGGAGAAGAAGGTCATGGAGAGGTGCGTGGACTGCGGCGCCTGCGTGAAGGCTTGTCCGACACACGCCATAGGCGATGATCGCTTCCTGCTGCACGCCGAGAGATGCCTGACATTTCATAACGAGATGCCGAACGAGAGAGCGTTCCCGGACTATGTGCTGGAAGGCATGCACAACGCCGTGGTCGGCTGCATGATCTGTCAAAGGGTCTGTCCGGTCAACGCGCAGGTGCGCAATTGGATGGTCCATTGCACCGAGTTCGATGACGACGATACCGCCTATCTGATGAAGGGGGATTTCTCCGACCTCCGGGCCAAGAAGATGGCGGCCGCGTTGGAGCCGTTGGGACTGGAGCTGCAACTGTTCCCCCGGAACCTGTTGGCACTGATGGAGCACGAGCAGTAGTCCTTTCAGGGGATACCTTTGAGATGCCTCTGCTGAATCGGTGATGGAAATGAGCGACACTAGGCGTATACCTTTCATTACCTTGTCCGAATACGCCCCTCGGGCCTGGGTCACCATGTCCGGATGCAACTTCCGTTGCCGAGGCTGCTTCTCCATAGCCAAGGTGGAAGTCGGCGAGCCAATGACCGTTCCTGAACTGGTGTCTTTGACGGATACAGCAGCCAGAGAGCGGTACGGGAGGGGGCTGCAGGAGGTGCTTCTCACAGGAGGAGAACCGGCCTTGGACCAGGATTACCTATTTCGCCTGGTCGGCGCGATGAAGAGGATATCCGAGGAGGTGGTCGTGCAGAGCAACGCCCACCTGCTGTCGCCCCGCTTCCTCGACGAGCTGATGGAGGCGGGCTTGGACGGCCTGATCGTGGACCTGAAGGCCATGGACGAGAAGAGACATGAATGGTACACAGGCCGATACAACCGCGATGTGCTGGAGAACATCGCCTACGCCTCCACCCGCATCCCCATGGTGGTGAACACCCTTCTTATCCCGGAGGTGGTGGAGGTCGAAGAGATCGTAAAGATGGCGATCTTTCTGAAGTCCTGCAACCCCCGGGACCTGGAGCTGAGGATAAACCCGTTCCGAGCTGAGCTCAGCCCTGAACGACTATCCCGCACGCCGTCGGACAGGGAGCTGGAGAACGCGGCGGAGAAGTGCCGTGCATACTACGAAAGAACGGTCAGCAGCTGCCTGCGGGAGAACCGGGGTGGCCCGTCTAAGACCTGGATGACCGTCTTTCCCGACGGGAGAATGGAGAGGAGGGGAGTGAATGACTACCGCTCTAAGAACCGCTTGCTGTTCAGAGGGGATTAGAGCTCGAACCCCATTTCGGCGATGCGCAGCTCCGCCCTCTTCTTTTCCAGATAATGATACACGGTGGCGTGCTCGCTCCCGCTGAGCAGCATGTCCACGGCCGTTCGTGCAACGGGCATCTGGACCGAATTGCCGATGATGCCTACGGTGTCGCCGTAGACGGATATGTGAACGCCGACAAGGTCCTCGATTATGCGGCGGGTCTTCCCGCCGGAACCGATCACCCTGGCCCGTACCCGGACGAGCTGGTTGTTGCTCTTGCCCACGTAATCGTCGATCTCCATCAGCTCAAAGTACTCATCGTCGTCCAGGAGTCGGAAGGCCTTGTGCGGGGCAAAGCCCCTGCCTATCGCTTTGACGATGTCCATTACCTTGAGCGGCAGGAGGGGGTCCTCGGTCTTGGTCTCGTCGAAGGAGACCTCGCCTTCCTCGGCGTCGATGTTTATTTTGAGGCCGGTCCTTTCTTCCAGGAACTTCTTGGTCTCGCCGCCTTGGCCAATGAGCGCGCCTACGCGCTCCTTCGGGATCTTTACTATCTTCATTGCTTTCTGACCCCCTTCACGTACTTCAGGACGGTCTCGTCGCTCCACACTTCCACACCTAAGCTCCGGAAGTAGCGGTTGATGTTCTTGATATCCCGCCTGAGGAACTCGAGGGCGTTAGGGTGCTCGGCCAACATAGCTTGACCGCAGTCGATGATGAAGGGTTTTCCCTCATGCATCAGTATGTTGTACTCGCTGAGGTCGCCGTGCACCAGCTTCGCCTTCTGATAGGCCCGCTTCATGAACCGCACGATCTCTCGATACACCTTCTGAGGTTGCTCGAGACGCACGGAGCGGAGCTGAGGGGCTGCCATGACCTCGTCGCCAATGTAATCCATCACGATGACGTTCTTCAGGAAACGCCTGGCATGTGGCACCCTCACGCCCGCCGCTTCCAACCGGCACAGGTTCTTGAACTCCTTGGTGGCCCAAGCATATATGAGCTTTCGGGTGTTGCCGGAGAGACCGGTGAAGCGCGGATCGCCCTCGATGTACCGGGCGATGTTCTTGAAGGTGGCATTGGAAGTACGGAATATCTTCAATGCCACGAAGGTTCCGTCCGGCGCCGTGGCGCGGAAGACGTTTCCCTCCTTGCCGGTGGATATCGGGAAATCTACAGTAGCGATGCGCTTCTCGCAGGTAAGCTTAAAGATCACGCTGAGGGTGAGGCGATCAAAGACCTCGTCAATGACCTTTCGCCCTTCGGAGGAGCTCTCGAAGGATCGGGTAAGACGCAGGTTTTCGACCTTGCGATCCAGCTTGAGGATGTTCTTGTCCTCGTGCGGCATATGTCCCTCAGAATATGTCCAGGTTCTTAGGAAGAACTTTCTTGCGGCTCAGGTGGCTCGCTTGGGTTTTCGTGAAACGGTAGAGGACGTCACACTTGTCCTCCTGGAAGTCCCAGGGGCGGACTATGACCAGGTCGCCTTCGCGAATCCACATCCTCTTCTTGATCTTGCCAGGGATACGGCCCATGCGGGACTTGCCATCGGCGCACATGATCTTGATGCGAGAGGCGCCCAGCAGCTGGTCCGCTATCCCGAACATCTCCCCCTCCTTCTTGTTCGGATACGGGCAGCGAAGGATCTCCTCGCTCTCGCCGCTTTGGTTCCCCTGGTTGTAAGTTACGTTGCTCAATGGAAGCCTCCAATGGTAGGTTTCCTTTAAAACCGTTCCTCTATATAACATTGGTGCAACAGGGTTAATGTGGCGTATGACTGGAGCGAACCTCGTTGCTCACTCGAGGGCGTGTTGGATCATCTTGGTCATATCATCGATGTTGTAGGCCGTTCCGCAGTAGGAGCAGAACTTGAGGCCCTCCTGCTTGGAGTCCTTGTCGATGGTGATCGTTGCACCGCAGGAAGAGCACTTGTAGGGTATGGCCAGTCCCTTCGTTCCCACCTGGTCGATGAGCTCGTTCATGTCCACGGTGATGTGCTTTATGACCTTCTGATCGTCCAACTTGCGCATGCGCCCGGCCTCCTCCCAGAAGTGATATTTCTCCAGCAGGACAGCGGCCTTCTCGTAGTTGCCAGCCTTCTCCATGTTGCGGGCCATGATGAGCTCGTTGAGCATGGCCTCATCTGGGAGCTTGTTGTCGTTCTCTTTTCTCCAAGCTCGGATGAGCTTCCCGATCCAGGGGTCGCTGTTCTCCAGCCCCTCCACCTTCGCCAGGTGGGCGTAGGCCTGAGCCTCCTCTTTGGCCTTGGCCATGTTGACGGCGTCCAGTCTCTCTTTCTCCACGATGCTCTTACATTTGGAGCAGGCCATGATTCCGCCCCCCATGTTATATCTCTTCTCGAGGGCGGGCACGATACCGGCCATGATTATAGGGAGGGTGACGAGCAGTAGAACGAAGGCTATGGCGATATACTCCAGGCCGAACGGCATGACCGAATCCAAGAAGGATATCTTGCCTCGCAACCAATCATCGTCAATGATTATCATGTTCAAGAAGAACATGGAGAACAGGTAGATGCCGATGATCGCAGCAAAGGACTTGGCTATGATTATCCCAACGAAAGGCTTCCCACACTGGGAGCAGACGTTTTTGCTTTTCTCAGCCACGGAGGTCGTGGAACGATTTGATGATTATAAAAGGATTTCATGAGCTGAAAGTGGGGTCGGGGAACCAACAGGTCTGTCCATATACCCAGCACATCCAGAGAGGGAGTGGGTGGGTCTGTCTATCTTCGCCAATCTTTAAGTAATAAGTTAAATATCAAGCGCCAACCCACGCTCCCGTAGTGTAGTCCGGCCAATCATTCCGCCCTTTCGACATCGCTGAAAGGCGGTGGAAGGTAGGCGAAGACCCGGGTTCGAATCCCGGCGGGAGCACTTGTTATTCTTCATTTTCACCTCCGCCTTCAAATCAGAAATCATTATGGAAAATGTCCATCAAGATGACGACGTTGGGTTCCTTGACTCGGAGCGTTGGATGACCGGGGCAGGGGCGTCCTCAACGTATCTTCCGACGGAACACCAGTATGCTGGCGGTCAGACTGATGGCTGCGATGATGATTATCGCGATGAACGCGTTGCCTATCTTTTCCCAAACGAAACCTTCGATTATCAGGCTTTGGAAGGCCTGCGCCACGTAGGTGAAGGGATTCACCTTCGCCACCTCCTGCACCCATGATGGAAGAAGCCCCAGCGGCATCACTGCCGCGGACAGGAACAGCAGGGGGAAGGTGGTGAGGAGGCCGACCGACAACGTGGTCTGATCGCTCTTGGTGGTCAGCCCTACGAACAAGGAAATGCCTGACCAAGCCATGCCAAAGGCCGCTGCCAGGATAAGGATCATGATCACCCCCAAGAGCCCGGAAGCTATCTCCACGCCTATCGCCACTCCGATTAGTAAAATGATCACGACCTGGATCACGATGGTGATCGCGTCACTGAACAACTTGCCGAAGAGGATGGCCGATTTGTTTATTGGAGCCACCCTCATCTTGTCCATGAACCCGCTCTCCAGGTCGTTCACGAGACCTAGCCCGGCGGAGAGGGCCGAGGACGTGATGGTCTGTATGACGACCGCGGCGGTGAAGAAGGTAACGTAGCTGGCGGTGCCAGTTAGCTGCTTGAAGTTCGGGATGTCCCCTATGGCCGAGAAAGCCTGTGTGAACAGTAGGAACCACACCAGCGGTTGTATCAGCGAGAAGAAGATGAATATGGGTTGACGGACCAGCTTGGTGTTCCATCGACGGAAGATCGCTGCCGTCTCCGAAAACCACTCCATCATCATGGCCCCTTCCCCCTTTTCCCCCAGCCGCGTCGCTTCACCGCCCCCTTCCTTTCGACCACGTTAAGGGCTTTCCCTGTCAGTTTGAGGAAGACCTCGTCGAGGGTCGGTCCAGTTAATGTAAGTTGGTCTATCTGTACGCCCATGCCGTCCAATAACCTGACCAATTGTGGTATTATGGCCGATCCGTTGTTGGCCATCACCGTCAGTCCCTTATCCCCGCTGATCCCGACCTGGCACAGGCCGACCTCCTTCACTCCCTCAATATTGGCGATCGCGACGGAGGCCTTCTCACAGGCCTCCGGGTCATTGGACCTGAGGCTCAAGGTGATGATGTCCGCTCCGATCCTGGCCTTCAGCTCCAGAGGGGTCCCTTCGGCCACGATCTTCCCTTGGTCCACGATGCATAAGCGATCGGACAGACGATCGGCCTCTTCCATGTATTGGGTGGTCAGGAATATGGTCATGCCCTGACGATTGAGCTGGGTGATATATTCCCAGATGTCCTGGCGGCTCTGAGGGTCCAGGCCCGTGGTCGGCTCGTCCAGGATCAGGACCTTGGGGTCGGAGACGAGAGAGGAGGCCAGGTCCAATCTTTTTCGCATGCCGCCGGAGAACGTCTTCAACCTTCTATCGGCGGCATCCTGAAGCTTCACCGTTTCCAGGAGCTGTTCCACCCTCTGAACGGCCTTTTCCTTGGGGATGTGATGGAAACTGCATTGCAGAAAAAGGTTCTCCCGAGCGGTGAGGTCGTCGTCGACCCCTACCTCCTGGGAAGAATAACCGATTATGCGCCTCACCGCGGCCTGGTCCTTGTCAATGTCATAACCATCTATGGTGGCCTTTCCTGAGGTCTTTTCCAGCAGGGTGGTGAGGATCTTTATCGTGGTGCTCTTTCCCGCACCATTCGGGCCAAGGAATCCGAACACTTCCCCCTTGTGCACTTTGAAGGAGATGCCGCCGACGGCCAGAATATCCTTTCCGTAGATCTTCTTCAGATCCTCTACGATGATGATATCTTCCATGGACGTACCCCTTTCAAAATATGGTGTTCAATCTGATTTTAGGACTATATACCATTTCGGGCGCTGGACGATAAAAATCCTGTAAGGAGCACCGATATACCTTCGAATGATCGTTTGATGAAATTGAAAAGTGGAAGGGGTTTGGGGTCATTTCACCTTCGGCGGTTTCGGGGGCTTGACCGGAGGCTCTTCGGGTGGCTCTTCGGGTGGCGGTGGAGGCGGTTCCGATGGTGTGCCGAGATCGAAGATCACCATGGAGAAGCTGGCTGGCTTTACCGTCACCGTTATCTCCATGATCAATTCATCATCGATGTACAGTTTCAGCGTGAAGGTGGTCGGTTTCCCAAGGTGCTTGTAGTCCAACATGTACCAACCGTCTTCGTCAGTTACCACTGTCCCTATCAGAGTGTTCTTCAACCATATCTCAATGGTCGCCCCGACCACCGGATCTCCCTCCGCATCCAGCACCAGACCACCGAAGCCGGGGCTCCTCTTGAAGGAATTTACGTTCATGACCTCGTCCTCGGCCGAGAGGCTTTCTGGCCCTGTCACCGAGAACTCGTATTGCCATCCTTCCTCGATCGTGAGCGTGGTTCCCACGGCGTCATTGTTGCCACCGGGGCTGAGCTCCCCTATATTCTTCTTGAGCCCGTAGTCCAGATGTACATTGATGTACAGGAAGCCGGCGTAGTCGTCCAGGGCGGTTAGGGTGATCACGGCCCTATCGGAGAAGCCGCTCTGACCGTCGTAGGTCCAGGATATAGCTGTGGCGGAGAAACCGAAGAGAGAACTTATATCGGTACCGGGGACCAGCCATCCCAACTGGTTCGTGTTCAGGCCACTGTATACGTGTATGGGCTCGTCCCCTTGGGTGACGAATGGGAACGGGACGTTCAGGACGAAAGTGTCTCCCTCGCTGACCGAACCGAGGAAGAACGCGTTGAAGTAGAACTGCCCGGGGTTGGATGCTGTTAACGTGAACAAGTTGGGGAAGTCCGGAACGTCTGGTGTGAACAACAGCTTGAACTGTCTTCCATTAGTCGTATTCCCATCGGTATCGAACATGGACAGGTCGCTGGTGGTTACTACGGCCTGACCACCCAGCCAGTTCCCGAAGTCCAGACCGATCTCGTCGTGCCCAGATTGTGCGTCGAACAAGTGTTTTCCATCCAACGGACATGTCTGGACCCACTGGTACTTCTCCTGCTCAGTCACGACGTAGCTACCCGGGTCTTTTACGATGAACTCATATCGACCGTCGGCGTCCGTGAGGATGGGGCCCAGATAGGGGACACCGTCCCTCTCGATCGAAATGGCCCAATTCTGCAGGCGCGGTTCGTCCGATTCCCGGAGGCCGTTGCCGTTCGCATCGAAGAACTTGACCCCGGTCACTGCGAACCACTCAAAGTTCTCGAGGTCCAGTCCGTCGACGTCGATGCCGCTTGTAACGGTGATGCCATCATAGCCCAGCACGGAGGGCGTGGAACCCTCACCCATTGAGCAGCTAAGGATCGGGGCTGTCTCGGTCCAGCAGTCCTTCAGTACCTCCATTACCTGATAGGTCCCGGGAAGGGTCACCGTGAACGAGTAGGCACCGGTGGCATCCGTGACGAAGTCGGTGCCGACCTGGGACCCGCCCTTCCACAGTTGCATGTGCCAGTCGGCAGCGCCTGTGGTCGTACCGGTGATGTAGACATGACCGGAGATGGTCATGGATTTGAAGTACTCCGCCGTTTCGGTGCCATAGGTGACTATTGGCGAGGCCAGGCCCGAGTGCTGCACCAGTGTGAATACCCTCTCTCCAGCCGTAGGCACCGGGCTCGACCAGCTGAAGGTGGTGCCTTCGTTGACCCATATGTCGGTCGGAAGGTCGTTCCATCCGTAGGTCATGGTCCCAACTGTCAGGACGGTGTTGGCGCCCGCATCGCTGTCCAGACCTGTCGCGACGAACGATACCTTGTGCTGGGTCGCATACACGGCTGATATCGTCCCTCCGATATCGGGAACGGTTACAGTTCCAGATGCATAGGCGGATAGGCCGCTGGCCGACTGCCAACCATATCTTGTTCCGAAGTCTATACTAACGGTTTCGGACCATTCGAACGAGTGGATCGAGCCGCCGTACCACATGAAGGTGATCGGCAGCTGAGATGCCTGGTAGCCAGTTCCATCGACCGTGAGAACGATGCCAGTGTTCGATGTGTCTACCCCGGTCTGTGAGAAGGTTACGTCGGCTAGATAGGGACCCATAAGCAGGCCTCCAAATCTCTCTCCAGGCGCAGGGAAGCTTGAGACGCAGTAGGCATGACCGAGCGCCCCTGAGGGGGTGCCCAGCAATAGATAGTAAACGCCATCGATCGGATCACCGACGGGTGGCGTCATTCCCAAGAAATCAACGTGTAAAAGTGATGTACTATCTGAAAAGGCGAAACGTCCGATATGCGTTACTGAGCTCGGTATGGCCAAATATGTGATGTGTGAACAACCAATGGACTTTCCCTCTATGCTCTCGAGAGCGTCGGAAAGGGTCAGGGAAAGCAGGTTGGAGCATCCTATCAGGGCATCCGTCACGATGAGGGATACGGTGTTGGGCATTGCATAAGAGGCGCCCGGTTTGGCCGCTGGATACTTGACAAGCGCGGTAATCGTCTTGTTGTAGAGCGCCCCCTCTATGCTGGCATAGTAGGAGTTGGCCGCATCCACATTTATTGCCGTGAGGGCGCTGCATCCGTAGAACGCTCCGGCCATGCTCTCAACCCCGCTGCCCACGTTCACCGTTATTAGGTTCTTGCATGCGCTGAAGGCCCCGCCCCCTATGGTGGTGACGCTGTCAGGGATGTCCAGGGTCGTCATCGAACAATGATAGAAGGCCGACGGACCTATGACGAGCAGTCCCTCACGCAGCTCGATCGACGAAAGCGATCTGCAATCCCAGAACGCGCTGTCGCCGATATGCGTGAGGCTTTCGGGGAAGGTTACTGAGCTCAGCGCATAGCAGCTGAAGAACGCCTTTAACCCAATGACGGTGAGACCATTCTCGATGATGACCGAGGAGAGGGTATCGCTCTCAGAGAACGCCCCCATGTTGATGGCGTTCACGCTGCCTGGCACCGTCAACGAGACCAAATATTTGCAGTCGAAGAAGGAGTAGTTGTCGATCAACGTCACCGAGGTGGGTACAGTGAAGGAGGTACCGGGCCGACCTGACGGATAGACGAGCAGCTTTCCCAACGCCTTGTCATAGAGCACACCGTCCAAGCTGGCGTACACCGGATTGTCCTCATCTACCCCTATGGATGGCAGCTCGCAGTAGAAGAACGCCCCCATGGTCCGGAAATCGTTCTCCATCGAGGAGATGCTGGTGACGGTGATGGGCAGGAACAGGCCCTCCGATATTGATGAATAATCGAACGCCTGCAGGCAGATGGTCTCCAAGCCCTCCTCCACGGTGAACGATGTCATGTGACAGTTGCCGAAGGCGTGCTCGCCGATGCTCCTCACACCGCCACCTATGACGACCGTCTTCACACCGCTGCCCTGGAAGGAGCAGTCCTCTATGATGGTGGAGCCGCTGCCGATGATGATGAGGGACTCCAGGGCGGAACAGTGATCGAAGGCATATTCACCGATTACATCAACGCTGCTGGGAATCGTCAACGAGGTGATATTATTGTTGTACTGGAAGGAATCATCACCAATTTTCAGGACCGGGTATCCGCCGATCTCGTCCGGAATGCTTATCGCTCCCCCGCTTCCGATATAACCGGTTATTGTCACCTGGCTGCCGTCGATGGTGTAGGAGTAGTCGCTTAGGAGGTACGAGCCCATGGTCAGTTCATGGAACGGTTCACCGGGAGCCGGGAAGTTCGATTCAGGGTAGGCATGACCCAGGATGCTTGGATCCGACCCGGATATCCAATAGGAACCTACCGTGGTCGGCTTAATGAACCCTTGGAAGATTATCGAGGCCAGGTTGACGCACCCACCGAATCCCCAGGTCCCTATGGTGGTGACGCTGTAGGGTATCGTGACCGAGGTGATGGACCCGCAATCACGGAACGCGTGGGCGCCTATAGTGGTGACGCTGTCCGGGATCGCGATGGAGGTCAGGCCGGAACATTCGTAGAACCCATAATCACCGATCCTTACGACGCCGTCCGGTATGACGAACGGGCCGGTCGATCCGAGGGGATATTGGATCAGGATGGTCAGATCCTTGTTATAAAGGACCCCGTCAACGCTGGCGTACTTCGTATTGTCTGGATCGACATCGATGGCGGTCAGGGCGGAACACCCTCCGAACACGAAAGTGCCGATCAATGTCACACTGCTCGGAATGGTCACTGAGGTGAGGGAGGTGCATTCCGCGAAGGCAGACATACCGATGAAGGTGACCCCGTTCCCTATGACCAGGGAGGAGAGGGCGGAGCATTCGCCGAAGGCCTGGCCTTCGATCGTCATGACACTGTTGGGGATGCCGACGGAGGTCAGGGCGGAACATCCATAGAACGCGGAATTTCCGATCGTGGTGACCCCATCGCGGATGTCTACGGAGCTCAGGGCGGAGCAGAATGCGAACACATTCGTACCGAATGTGGTGACCCCGCTGCCGATGGTGACGTGGGTCAATGATTGGCAATAGCCGAACGCCTGGTCACCTATCGAGGTCACGCTGTCGGGGATGATGACGGAGGTCAGGGTGGAACATCCATAGAAAACGGAGTTGCCAATGGCCGTGACGGGATATCCCCCGATCTCGTCCGGGATGGATATCGCCCCTCCGCTTCCAGTGTATCCGGTGATGCCCACCTGGCCATAGGCGAAGATGAAGGTGTAATCGAATGGGATGTAAGAGCCCATGATCAATCCGCCCAGGCTGCCGCCCGGGGCCGGGAAGTTGGACCCCTGGTAGGCGTGACCCCTCGCGTAGTTGCCCCATCCATAATTCTTGCCCGCGTCCTCGGCCCAGCCCGCTCCGACGCTGGGCTGGTTCAGGCCCAGGAAGGTGATGGAGTACAGGTCCCAGCAATCCAGGAACGCGCAGTTGCCGATCCTCGTTATCCCGGAACCTATGGTAACGTCGTACAGCCTGTAGCACCAGTAGAAGGCGTAATCGTCGATCTCCGTCACGCTGTCCGGTATGTTCAGAGAGGTCAGGTTGAAGTTGTCCTGGAACGCAAAGTCGCCGATATAGGTGACGTTATCACCTATAGTCAGCGAGCTGAGCGATGAACAGTACCAGAAGGTGCGGGGCAATATCGCCTGGACATGATCGCCTATGACCAACGATGTTAACGAAATACAGTACGAAAAGGCGGTGTTCCCCAGGTAGGTCACGCTGTCCGGGATGGTCACGGAAGTAAGCCACCTGCACGCCTCGAACGAGCTGTTCCCTATGAACGTGACCGTGTCCGGGATGTATATTGACGTAATAGGGCAGGTATAGAACGCACGATCACGGATGATCTGGACACCGTTGGGGATCACGAACCCACCGGATTTCCCGTAAGGATAGTAGATAAGTTCGCTCATGTCCTTGCTGTACATCACTCCATCGAGGCTTGCGAAATTGGGGTTGGCCGGGGATATGTTCACCGCGGTTAAAGCCGGGCACATCGAGAATGACCCAGACCCGAGAGAAATGAAGCCGCAGCCGATATTGACCGTGGTCAGGGCGGTATTGTGATACATGGCGTAGCTATCGAAAGTGGTTACGCTGTCCGGTATGGTCACCGAGGTGATGTCATCGGATTCCCCCAGTGAATGAAGTATCGTGACAGGGAATCCTGCGATCTCGGAAGGTATGGTGATAACGGTATCACTACCGATGTAACCGGTTATGGTGACCTGGTTCACCCCGAAGTCCGAACTGATGATGTAAGTGTAATCGACGGTCAGGTAGGGGCCCATCATGAGACCGTTCCATAGGTCCCCGTGACCGGAGAAGTCCGAACCGTAGTAGGCGTAGCCGCGAAGATCGAACGGGGCGGCGATCCCGGAAAGATAGATCCAATCGGTCCCCACGATGGTCGGCGCGGTCATGCCCTGGAACAGGATGGAGGCCAGACAGTAACAGTGCGCGAACGCGGAGTCCCCTATGCTTTCCAGGCCGGTCCCGATACTTGCCCAGGTCAGCCATTGACAGTGATAGAAGGCGTAGTCCCCGATATTGATCACGCTGTCTGGTATGGTGACTGAGGTCAGTCCCACGCAGCCGGAGAACGCCGAGGCGCCTATGGTGACCACAGTATCGGGGATCGTGACCTGCAAAAGATTGATACAACCATTGAATGCGCTCTCGCCAATGTTGACAACGCCATAAGGAATGACCACCGAGGTGATGGTGGTGCGGCCTTCGAAAGCGTGGTGCAGACCGATGACCGGGCACCCTCCGATGGTCGAGGGGACCTCGACCTCGGAATCGCTGCCCAAATAACCGGTGATGGTCACCTGGCCGAGCTCGAACGTGTAGGTGTATTCGCAGGGAAGGTACGACCCCATGGTCAGCCCATTGAAGCTCGAGCCCATGGACGGGAACTCGGATAGCTCGTAGGCGTGCCCCAGCAGGCCTAAGTTAGTGTTCTCTATCCAGTCCGTTCCTGTGGTCGGCGCCCCAAGACCTAGGAAGGTTATGGAGATCAACGAGGTGCAGTTGCTGAACGCTGAACTCCCGATGCTGGTCACCCCGCTCGGAACGGTGATGGACGTCAGTGAGGAACAGCCGTGGAACAGGTCCGCCTGGAGGCTGGTGATCGCACCAGGGATGTCGATGGACGGCAGAGACTGGCAATCCATGAACGCCCCTTCGCACATGCTCGTGACCGCCGCCCCTATCGAAATGGATGTCAGGTTCGAGCATCCCGCGAAGGCCCATCCCCCAATTATTGCCACGTTGTCCGGTACCGTGAACGAGGTCAATCCCTCGCAGCCCTGGAACGCGCGATCCCCGATGATGGTTACGGAGTCGGGCAGATACACAGCAAGCAGATGTTTGCATCCCAAAAAGGCGCCATCATGGATGGCGGTGATCTCCGCTTCCTGAGTAGGGAACAGGATGTTCATCCTTCCCTCGGGGCATCTTATCAGTGTGGACAGTGATCTATCGTACAGACAATTGAGTTCCAGATTAAGCAACATGTTGTTGATATAGACGTAGCCCTTGCTCGAGTAGGCAGGGTTATCCGGGTCCACTTTGATGCTTAACAGTACCAGGCAGCCATCGAACGCGTGGTCGCCGATGCTCATGACCCCAGCGCCGATGGTGATGGAGGTCATGTTGACACAGTTCGAGAACGCCCCCGCGCCGATGGTCTGAACCGTGCTTGATACTGTCAGACGGGTAATGTTCTCATTGTTGCGGAAGGCATTGTCGCCAATCGCGATGACCGGGCAGCCTCCCAGTATGGATGGAGTGGTCACCACCCCTCCCGCCTCGAGGTAACCGGTGATGGTGGCGTTGCCGTCGGTCACGGTGTAGGTGTAGCCCTCCCATATGTAGGCACCCATGATGAGCCCGTAGAAGTTCCCTCCCGGTGCGGGGAAGTTAGAGGCGTAGTAGGCATGGCCGCGGATGCTTGCATTGGTCTCAGTGACCCAATTGTCACCAACGGTGGTCGGTGCGATCAGTCCGTGGAATGTGATCGATGTGAGGTTGGTGCATATATTGAACGCATTGGCTCCGATAGAGGTGACCCTGTTTCCGATGGTCACGGATGTCAAGCTAATGCAACTGTAGAATGCTTTGTTGCCGATGGATGTGACACCGTCCGGTATGGTGACCGAGGTCAGGTTCAGGCATAGGTCGAATGCACTGTCACCTATGGTTAAAACGTTGTCAGGGATAGTGATGGAGGTCAGGGATTGACAATAGAAGAAAGCCAAATTACCGATCGAGGTGACCCCGCTCCCTATGCTTACTGAGTTTAGGGAATGGCAATGAATGAAAGTGTGACTGTCGATGGTGGTGACGTTGTCGGGGATGACGACGGATTCGAGCGAAGTGCAGCTCTCGAACGCATAGGCGCCAATGGAAGTCACGCTTTTGGGGAACGTAACGGAGATCAGGCCGGAGGAAGCGAAAGCGGCGGTGTCGATGGATTCGAGGCCGTTAGGGAAGTTTATTGAGAAGAGTTTTTTACAGAATTCGAACGCGCGATATCCTATAGAAGTTACCCCGCTTCCGATGGACACTGAGGAGAGAGAGGAGCAAACGGAGAATGTATACCATCCGATATGGGTGACCCCGCTGCCAATGATGACAGAGTTGAGATCTTTACAATCTTTGAATGCACTGCTACCTAGGAAGGTGACATTGTTGGGTATGGTGATCGATGTCAGGGCGGAACGACAGAACGCGCTATTGCCGATGGAAGTGATGCTGTCAGGTATGGTGACGTAGGTCAGAACGGAACATTGGAAGAACGCATGGTGGCCGATCGTTTGAACAGAGTTTGGAATCGTCAAGGAGGTGATGTTCTCATTAAACGTGAACGAATAATCACCGATAGCGATGACCGGGCAGCCTCCCAGTGTGGAGGGTATGGTGACGTCCCCGCCCGGACCTGTGTAGCCGGTGATGGTGGCGTTGCCATCACTGACTGTGTACGTGTACTCAGGGAGGTGATCGCCCATGATGAGACCGTTGAAAGAGCTCCACGGCGCTGGGAAGTTGGACGAGGGGTAGGCGTGGCCGCGGACGGTGGAAGGCGCGTGCCATAACCAGTATTCGCTCACAGATGTCGGCATAGTGAGCCCGCGGAAGTTTAAGGAGGAGAGGGAGGAGCATTCATAGAACACCTCTCCGCCGATATTGATCAATCCGCTGCCGAAGGTGATGGAAGTGAGGCCATAGCAGTAAGCGAAGACGTCACAGTCGATGTAGCTGACGCTGTTGGGTATGGTGATGGAGGTCAGCGTTGAACATGCTGCGAAGGCGGAGGAATAGATGGTGGTAACCCCGCTGCCCATGTTGATAGAGCTAAGGGATGTGCACTCCGAGAACGCTGAGACGCCTATGGAGGTGACGCTGTTCGGTATGGTGATAGAGGTCAGGCCAGAGCAGTCACGGAACGCATCGTTGCCGATGGTGATCACACCGTCCGGTATGACGAACGGTCCGGTCAACCCCAGGGGATATTGTATCAGGACGGTCAGGTCTTCGCTGTAAAGGACCCCGTCCACGCTGGCATAGTTCAGGTTGTCGGGATCGACGTTAATGGCCGTCAGAGCGGAGCAGCCATAGAAAACACCGACATCGATGGAGGTGACACCGCTGCCGATGTTTGCGAACGTAAGGGCGGAGCAGCCGAAGAACGCAGCGAAACCGATGGTGGTGACGTTGTCGGGTATGGTGACGGATGTTAGGCCGGTGCAATATCGGAACGCTTCTGTTCCTATGGATGTGACCGCGTTGCCAATGGTTATAGAGGTCAGGGCGGAACAGTCGGCGAAAGCGAAGTTGCCGATGGAGGTGACGTTATCAGGGATGAGAAGCGAGGTAATGTTGGCGTTATATCGGAATGAACTGGCACCTATGGCGACGACCGGACAGCCTCCCAGGGTGTCGGGGATCTTGGCCGCCCCGCCCGGGCCGATGTATCCGGTGATGGTGGCGTTGCCATCGGTCACGGTGTAAGTGAACTCGGGGATGTACTCGCCCATGATGAGACCGTAGAAGCTTTTGTTTATCGCGGGAAAGTTAGAGGAGTAGTAGGCGTGGCCGATGGCATGGGGCGCATGTGCTATCCAATTGGACCCTACGGAAGTAGGCATCGTAAGTCCTTTGAAGGTTATCGAGGTCAGGGAGGTGCAGTAAAAGAACAATCCATAACCTATTGTGGTCACTCCACTTCCGATCGTTACCGAGGTAAGTGCAGAACAGTATTGGAACGTAAAAATTCCTAACGAGGTGACCTTATTTGGGATAACGATCGAAACCAAGGAGGTGCATTCGTCGAAAACGTAGTTCCCCATCGTGTCGACGCTATCAGGGATGGATATCGATTTCAAGGCTGAGCAGGAAGTGAACGCATAACTGGAGATGTGGGTCACTCCTTGGGGTATCGTGACCGTGGTTAGGTTGTTGCAATTGGCGAACGCATAACTGTTGATCATAGTTACGCCAACGGGTATGTCCACGGAGGTCAGGGAGGTGCAGTATCTGAACGCGCTATAATCTATGATGGTGAGCTTGCTGCCCAGGGTGACCGAGGCCAGGGAGGTGCATTGTTCGAAAGCATTAAAGCCAATGGTGGTGACGTTGTTGGATATGATCACGGAGGCCAGATTCGTGCATCCTCGGAATGTTTCAGCACCCATGTAGGTGACGCTGTCAGGTATGGTGACCGATTCCAGGAAGGAGCAGTATTGGAACGCAGATTGGCCAATCGAGGTGACGCTGTCAGGGATGGTGACCGATGTTAGTGCGGAACAGTGTTGGAACGCGTAGTCCCCGATGGCCGTTACAGTGTCCGGGATGGTGAACGGTCCGGATATCCCTTCGGGACAGCAGATCAATGTGGTCGATGTCTTGTTGTAAAGCACCCCCTTGTTGCTTGTGAAGGCGGGGTTGTCAAGGTCGACGTTGATGGCGGTCAGGGAAGAGGCTCGTTCGAATACTCTATCGCCGATGGAGATGACACTATCAGGGATGAAGATGGAGCTAAGGGCGGTGTATGAGAACGCCCCGCCACCGATGACCGTCACATTATCCGGGATATTTATGGAGGAGAGGGCCGAACAGTGGTAGAACACAGCAATGCCAATGGTTGTGACGCTGTCGGGTAAGGTGATGGACGTCAGGGAGGTGCAGTAAGCGAAATCCCGATCGTTGATGGTGGTGACCCCGTTTTCGATGGTGACGGAGGTCAGGGAAGTGCAGAAATAGAACACGTAGGTCCCCATCAGAGTGACGCTGCCGGGTATGGTGACGGAGGTCAGGGAGGTGCTTTGATAGAACGCCTTATCGCCTATCGTGATGACGCTGTCAGGGATGACGACGGAGGTGATGGTGTTTTTATCTCTGAACGCTTCGTTGTTTATGACCGTCACCGGACGTCCACCGATGGTCGAGGGGATGGTGATGTCCCCTCCCGCGCCTACATAGCCGGTTATCGTGACCTGTCCGGAGCCGACCAAGTACAGGTAATCACTGGCGATATAGCTGCCCATGAGCAGCCCGCTGACATTTCCTCCGGGGGCAGGGAAGTTGGAGCCTCTGAGGGCATGGCCCTGGATGCTTGCGTTGGTCATGATGACCCAGTCTGAGCCTACAGAGCTTGGTGCCGTGAGTCCGTGGAAGCTTATCGAGGTGAGGGAAGAACACCCATAGAACGTAGAGTCGCCTATGGTGGTCAAGGCCTTGCCTAAGATGATGGACGCTAGGGAGGAACAGTGAAAGAATGCATAGTTACCGATCGTGGTAACCCCGTCGCCTATGGTGATGGAGGTAAGGGAGTCGCAATCCCTGAAAGCGGAATCCCCGATCGTAATCACCCCGTTGCCCATGGTGAACGAGACCATGTTAGAGCAACCCCAGAACGCTTTATTGGCGATGGAGGTTACGCTATCGGGGATGGTGATGGAGGAGAGGGATGTGCAGTCAAGGAACGCACTTACACCAATTGATGTAACGCTGTCGGGTATGTTGACCGAGGACAGGGCGGGGCAGGAGTAGAACGTTTGGAGGCCGATAGAAGTGACCCCATTTCCAATGGTGACGGAGGTCAGGGCGGAGCATTTGTAGAAGGCGGATTCACCGAGAGAGGTGACTGTGTTAGGAATGGTGACGGAGGTCAGGGCGGAGCATTCGGAGAACGCTGCATAACCGATCGTGGTGACACCCTCGGGGATGATGAGAGAGGTAATGTTGTCGTTGTTCGCGAAAGCGTGATCATGTATGGCGATGACCGGGCATCCTCCGAGGGTGGGGGGAATGGTCACATCCCCTCCTGCACCCAGGTAGCCGGTGATGGTGGCATGGCCCTCTGCGACAGAATATTCAAAATCTCCATCGATCGCTGCAGACACGTTATCCGGTACGATCAATATTACCGATAAACAAATCAAAATGAACGCTAAACTTACTATAGCCCCTCTTATCAATGGTCTGCTTCTTGTACAGACATCCATCTAGCTATCCCCCCAATATTCATAAAATCGATTTTGACAAGCAGGTGAAGTCTTGAAGCTACGACAAAACCATAGGTAAAACTGTTTGAATGTCCCTTCATCTTCGCCTTGTCCCCCCCCACTATCAGCGAAGATCCTTTCTCGTATAGGCAAGATGGATGAGAACGAACCTTCGTTAGCTAATGATTTATTAAATACTTCTTTGGTCAGAATATATAGATTTCCATTATCTTGAAAGATAACGCCTGAAACATATTATTATAATAAAATGAATATTTTATAACAATGGCCATATGACCTGGCCCCAATAATATGAATTATCTCATCCAGTCTTTCTTTTCTCTGGTCAGCAGAAGGGTCCCAGCGGCCATAAGGACCCCAGCAGCGAGGAGCTGTACTGTGACCTGCTCCCCCAGCAACGGTATCGCGGCCATGGCCGCAGCGTACGGACCGACGGAGAAGAAGGTGCTGGTACGGCTCGACCCCAAATGCTTCAGCCCGATGAAGAACATGACATTGCTCACCCCGTAGCTTACGGCCCCGATGAGCATCGCATACAGGACCACCAGGGTCAACCCCGGTTCGCCATAGAGAATGATGGCCAAGGTCAAGGAGACCGAGGCCGCAACGGCGCTTCTGATGGTTGACAGCCTCACGGGGTCGTGGTGCGAGATCCTCTGCATGAAGTTGTTGTCCACCCCCCAACAGACCATCGCCATGATGATCAATATCGCTCCATTTCCACCGAACCCCCCGCCCGGGGCATATGAGAGAATGGTGCTCGCACCAGTCATCGCCGCCAGGGCCAACCATAGCCGATATCCGCCCCGGTCGTGGAAGAACATCACCGCGACTATCGCGGTCATCACCCCCTCCAGGTTCAGCAGCAGGGACGCGTCCGAGCCGGCGGTCCACTCCAACCCGATCATGAGCAGGATGGGTGCTGCTATCGCACCGGTGAGCGTGCTTCCTGCCAGGTAGAGGAGGTCGGACCGGTTAAGATGAGAAGGGGGTTCGGACGGGGCCATCCCTCGACGCAAAAGGAACCATATCGCCGTGCCGACCGTGGCCCCGGCGTAAAGGAACCCGGCCAACATTATTGGCGCTATGTCCCCGATCAGCGCCTTTGAGAAAGGAACGCAGAGGCCGAAGAGCGTACCTGCAGTGAGGGCGATCAGTATGGGTCCGCGTTCCATGACCGGGCAGTATGGATGACGTTTATATTATCTTTAATATGCTCTTTTAGTGTGGGCGGGTGAGCGCTTGGCTTTGGAAAGTGACCTGTCAATACTTAATGACGCATCGGCTCGACCAGGACTTGTCGGCTCGGTCGCTATGAAGGGGTGCAATGCCTGAACATCAGCGGGGAAGCTTCGGCTCGGGGTTAGATGAATGCATGGAGCGGAAGGCGCTTGTGTGAACGGTGGATTGGTTCCGAGGCGACCCTGGTACCTGTGTCAAAGGGCCTCGTGACCAAAACCTCTGAAGACAAATATTGTGCGTTCGCTGCCTGCGCTCGGGACCGATGGTTCAGACCATGCGCGCATCGGGTGTATCCAGACGTGAGCGTTCTTTTCCGATCTTGGAAAACATTGCCTTATCGTTATATACCCTATTTTTTCATCTATACGTTGGTGGGGACCATCGTTGCAAACGTATTGGTCGGTCAAGTCCTGTCGGTCGATGTTGGACGTATCGAGACGGTTAGTGCCGATATCGGTGCGTACGAAGAGATGGAGAAGGACGCTCGGAACAAGGACCGTTTTAATGGTTCGAAAGGAGACCGTTCTCCTTCAAGGAAGAAAGGGGCGCGCCCTAACCCGAACGGGTTCATTAGGTTCTTTATGGTCTCGGGAGCGTTTGGGCTTATCCTATGGGCCGGTAGTAGAATAGTCACCTACTATGAACTATGGCTACCCGTCTTGGAGGACCATGATTCCTATTTCCAATACACGCAGGCCGTGGAAAGATATGCCAATGTCCTCTTTGCCGCTGACGCGATAGGGCTGTTCCTGGTCATCATCTCGATCATTGGCGTATTGACGTTGGTCCTCAACGAGCTCTCTCATGCACAGTAGGACCTACTGAGGATCGCCTCTTATCACCCTTTGTCCTGCCTAATGATGTTCTCGCCGCAGTGGTGGACCGGCCCGACCGCTCGGGCGACATCACACCATCTGGCGATCTGACCAGGACGGCCCTGGATGGTGATCTATTCCTTTCCCCCCTCCTTCTCCTCCTTCTTCTTTTCCTTGTTCCTCTTCCCGAACAGGAACATCATCAGAAGCAGAACGACGACGACCACTATCGGTATGACGATCAGGTACCATGGGATGCCATCGTCCTCGTCGTCCGTCTCCGATGGATCGAAGGTTATGCTGAGCTCGGAGGATGCCGTCCCTTCCCCGTTGTCGTTCACCGCCTTGATCACATAGTTGTATGTGGTGTCGCTCTGCACGTCCGTGTCCAGGTACGAGGTCCCTTCCACGGTGGTAAGAAGCTCCAGTTCTCCATCCCCGACGCTCCTGTACACGTTGTACCCGGAGATCTCCGTTCCCCCTTCCTCGCTGGGGGCCGACCAGGTCAGGCTGATGCCGCCCTCCACCTCCGCCGCATCGAGGCCTATTGGAGCTGATGGCGTGGTAAGGAACGTGGCGTTAACGATCCCGGTGGACTCGCCCAGGCCCAGGCCGTTGATGGCGACCACCCTGAAGTAATAGGTCACGCCAGGCTGCAGGTCCTCGAACAGGTGGTCCAGAGAGGTGACGGAAACGTTCTGGTCCAGAGGTCCGGGCCCCTCACCGAAGTATATGCGGAAGCCGGTCACCGTGGCCCCTCCGTCGTTGTCCGGGGCGGACCATGCCAAGAGGATCCCGGAAGCGGTCGCCTCGGCCGTGAGGTTTTGAGGCGCCCCGGGAACGGTCATGAACGTTATGTTCCGCACCTCGCTCATCCCCCCCTCCCCTATGGCGTTGACCGCGGAGATGGTATAGTAGAGGGTGTATCCCACGGGAGCACCTGTATCGTTGAAGAAGAGGGCGGTGCTGTTGCCCAGGAGGCTCAACGACCCTTCGCTGAGACCACGGTAGATGTTGTAATAAAGGATGACCGACCCGTTGTCATCAGGCTGCTCCCAGCTCAGTTCGATGGAGGTTCCATTGATCGATACCGACGGGTTCAACGGTTCCGATGGCACGTTGACCGGGGTGGCGGAGACCGTGGCGCTACGATCGCCCTCCCCGACCGCGTTCTCCGCGCTCACCGCGTAGAAGTAGAGGTTTCCGTTCACCAATCCATCGTCTACGTATTGCAGTTGAGACGTGGTATCGATCTCGGTGAAGCTCACCATATCGGCACCGCGATAGATGTGATAGAGCGAGATCGGAGAACCTCCATCATCGTCTGGAGCGGTCCAGCTGAGCTCTACCGATGTATCGGACGGTACCGTCGTCAGTCCGGTCGGCGGCGATGGGATCGTTGGCAGGGAGATGGTGAACTGAACGGTGTCGCTGCCGGAGTTGCCAACGGTGTCGTAGGCTGTTACCGTCGCCGAATGTGCCCCTTCGGACAGGACCGTCGAATATGAGGTGTTCAATCCCACGTCCACCGGGGCATCGGAATCCATTGTGACCTCGATGTGTTCTAAGCCGGTCTGGTTGTCCCAGGCGAGCCATTCTATGGTCACGTCCGTGGAGGCTAGGACCGCCCCGTTCACAGGTGCGGTAATAACGACCTCCGGAGCTACGGCCTCGGGATCGGCGATCGGAAGCATGTCCTGGGCACCAGCGGCGCCATCGATGTCATATGCTACGTCAACAAAACCATCGTAATCGGCATCGGGCTCTAGCCAATCGCTCCAGCGATTGCCGCCAGAGGAATCGTTCCAGGCATTGTTATTGCCCCCGTCATATGCTTGAACGTGGCTCGCGTCATAGATCGGTCCGGCACCGTTATTGTCCGTGAAAGTGTTGTTGATTACTGTCACATTCTCTATGCCGGTTGTTATGTAGACCCCGTATTGATTGGCGAACTCCCCGTTGTTCGATATTACACAGTCGCGGACAAGGAGATGATCGACATTAACGTTGACATAAATTCCATGATGGGAGCAATTGGAGATGGTACACCCTTGAACGATGGTCCGTGTCGCATGATCGATCTGGATGCCTCTTCCGGAACTTCCGCCGCGCTCTTCGATGGTCACTCCCGAGATGGTCGTGTCCACCGAGGACCGGACATAGATACCAAACTGGGTGCCATTGACTATCACGGAGTCCCTCAATGTGATGTTCTGACAACCACGACCCAGGAAACTATTGTCGCCAAGCTGGAACATGGTGCCCAAGCTGTCATTGAACGAGGAATTGGCAATGGTCGAATTATCGCAGTAATTCAGTCGGACTATTCCCTCTGTGGAGAACACGTGTCTTACCACAAGGTTCTCGATCAAGGCACCGGTCAGCTCTGAAAGGTAAATTCCACAGTTGGTCTGGACGGTATTATCGTTTTCTATTGTGACATTTCGAATGATCCAGTCCGTTTGTTTGGGATGATTGGTCTCGTCCCTCATCCAGAACCCGGCGGTTGAGAAGTCGGAGATGGTGCAATTGTCAATCGTGAACCCATAGATCATATCGCTGTAGGTCCAGATGCCCCACATCGAACCACTTATGGCGCAATTTCTGATTGAGATATTGAAGCAGGCTGTCGAAAATAGGCTGGCGAAGTAGAGACCATGACGTTGGTTATCGATTATCGTGCAGTTATCGATCATGACATCGGTGCAGGAGTGAACGGTCATACCGTTCCCGGTATCTCCAGTGCTGCCAGAGTTGCCGTTGTCGATCAATGTGCAACTGACTACCGTGACATTGATACACTCTACCAACTTAATCCCGTTGTTCACGTTCTCATAGGCGGTGACGTTCTGCACCGTCGTGTTGGATGCGTTGTCCAGGAGCAGACCGCACTTATCGTACGTCCCGAATTCCGCATAGGAAAGATTGCAGTCCCGGATAATTATGTGCGAGTTGGTGTTGGATATCTCAAGAGCGTTCGTATGACCTGTGGAATTTATAATCCAGCCCTCAATGATGTACGGGTTGTCCCATGACCCATTGCCATCGATGACGATGTCCGATGCTGCCAGCGCGATCTCGCCGTCTATCGCTACTGGATCGTGAACGGTCAGGTCCGTCAACGGGGCCTCGCCAGCTTCGACCTCCCCTGAAAATGGGATCGCGGTCATGATGGTCATGACCATCATCAACCCTATGACAAGCACGGTTGCTTTATGGGCACCCCCATCGGGTGCTTTCTCTAGTATCGTCTCCTTTGAAACCATCGATGAATCCCCCCGCCCATGGCATATGATGGAACACCAAGTGTCTAAAGCTAGGAACTTGGGGACCTTTTATCATTTCCGGTAATAATATAGATAAATAATATTTCAATATAAAATTGGCATTCAATTGTATTATATCATCTTCGGGTCATTTTCCATCTGGTCGCGGGGTTCGATTGGAAATGGCCTCTAGGATCATGGTGGTAGGTGGTACAGGGCAGATAGGTTCCGAACTAGCTCCGGAGCTAAGGAGGAGGAACGATAAGGACGATGTAATAGTCGTGGGCCATAGCCGCAAACCTTCCGGAGAGCTTCTTGACAGTGGACCCTATGAGACGGCTGACATCCGGGACAGAGAAAGGTTGCAGGAACTGGTCGAGAAGTACGACATCCGGGAGATATATCACCTGGCCGCGGTGCTCTCCGGCATCGGCGAGAAGGACCCCCGTTTTGCCTGGGACCTGAACATGAACGGGCTCATCAACGTTCTTGAGATCGCAAGAGAACGGGATATCAAGGTGTTCTGGCCCAGCTCTATCGCCGTTTTCGGTAACAACTGCCCCCGGGTGAACGCTCCTCAGGATACCGTTCTACAGCCTACCACGATGTACGGGGTGACCAAGGTCGCCGGAGAGCTGCTGTGCGATTACTATCACCGCAAGTACGGCGTGGACGTGCGCAGCGTTCGTTATCCTGGGATAATCAGCGCAGAGACGCCTCCTGGCGGGGGCACGACGGATTACGCCGTGGCCATATTCTACGAGGCCGTGCGGAACAACCGGTACACCTGTTTCGTGAACGAGGGGACGGTGCTGCCGATGATGTACATGCCCGACTGCATCAACGCTGCCATCGGCATCATGGACGCGTCATCGGACCGCTTGAGCACCCGTCTTGGCTACAATCTCAACGGCATCAGCTTCTCCACCGCCGAGCTGGCCGAGATCGTCAAGGAGCGCAGCCCTGGTTTCACCATCAAGTACGAGCCGGACTTCCGTCAGGCGATAGCCGATTCCTGGCCGGACTCCATGGACGACTCCCGTGCCGCCGAGGACTGGGGATGGAAGGTGGAATGGGGTCTGGAGCGCATGGCCGACGACATGTTCGCCAAACTGCGTAGAAGGAAGGAAAACGGCACCCTTTGACCTTGGTCCATCCTACTTGACCCTGTGGTCGTGTGGAAGTGCCTTGTCATCATCAAGATGCCTCAGCAGATGTGCGTCCCCTAGGGATGGAATGACCAGCGGAACCCCGTCGTGATTGATCACCTTCACGTCCATGCCATACACATCACGTATTAGATCGCTGTTGATTATGGACGGTGGTCCCCGGGCCACGATCCTCCCGGCCTTCATGAACATCAGCTCGTCCGAGCAGTAGGCCGCCAGGTTGATGTCGTGCATGGTCATTATGGTGCATATCCTCTTCTGGCGCACCGTGTCCACCAATAGGCGCATCACCATATGCTGATTGGCGACGTCCAAACTGCTGGTGGGCTCGTCCAGCACCAGCACTTTGGCCTCCTGCACGATGGCTCGGGCGATCTGCACCTTCTGGAACTCCCCACCGCTGATCTCGTCCACGTTGCGCATGGCCAGTTCGCTAAGCCCAACGGCCTTTATCACGTCACGAGTTATGGCCATGTCCCTCTTGGTCAGGCTCCAGCTCATGTGCGGTCGGCGTCCGATGAGCACGGAATCGAAGACCGTGGTGCTGGTGGCGGAGGAACGCTGCGGAACGTAGCTTATGCGTTTGGCCACCTCCATGCGGGTCATCCCCTTGACCTCCTCATCATCCACGGACACCACGCCAGCATCTGCCTTCAGGATGTTGCACATGCACTTCAGGAGGGTGGTCTTCCCCACTCCGTTGGGACCCAATATGGAGATGATGCGATCGTCCATGCCGTCGAAGGATATCTCATCAAGGACCTTCCGGCCGTTGTAGCCGAAGGACAGACCCTCAACCCTGATCGACATTGCGATACCCCCTCATCAGTATGTAGATGAAAAGCGGCCCTCCGATGAAGGAGGTGATTATCCCCACTGGCACGATGAAGCTCGGGTTGCTCGAACCGAACGTCCAGTTCAACAGGTCGCCCATGTTACGGCCCAGGGTGTCCGATACGAGCAGCACCAGGGCGCCCAGCAGCGCCGACCCCGGGACCAGGAAGCGGTGGTCGCCTCCGATCACCCGCCGAACTATGTGTGGAGCCAAAAGACCGACGAAACCTATTATGCCCACGAACGACACGGCCACCGCGGTAAGCAGGGAGGCAAGCACCATGCTTACGATACGTAAGCTGTCCGTGTTCACGCCCAGTCCCTTGGCCACCTCGTCTCCGGTGTCCATGGCGTTGTAGTCCCACCTCTTCCAGATGAAGAAGGCGCATATGACGAGCACCGTGATGGCCATTATGATGTTCTGGTCCCAGTTTATCTTTCCCAGGTCCCCGAACTGCCAGTAGACGATGTTGGCCAGGGCGCTTTCGTTTGAGAAGTACTGCAGGGCGGCCAGTCCCGCTGCGAACATTGAACTTATGGCCACGCCGGTGAGGACCATGGCCTCGGGGGACACCTTGGTGACCTTGACCAGCAATATGATGACGAGCGTGGCGATCATGGCCGCGGCGAAGGCGCTTCCGGTGACCAGGTATGGGTCGTCTATGTAGGTGGTGGTGACCGATTGACCTAGCACCGTTCCCCCGCCCAGAAGAATGATCCCTACGGCGGCTCCGAAGGCAGCGGCGTTCGATATGCCCAGGGTGAACGGCGACCCCAGGGGGTTCCTCAGCACGCACTGCATGATCGTTCCAGACGCCCCTAGGGCAGCCCCGACCAGCACGGCTGCGATAATGCGCGGGAGCCTCAGGTTCCAAATGATCTTGTCGGTGGTGGAACCCTGGTAATTGAACACCGCGTTCACCGCCTCCCAGAAGCTGATGTGGTACGGACCTACGGTGGAAGCGTAGACGGCGATTATGATTATCGCCGCGGCCATAGCCGCCAGGAACAGTACCTTGAGGCTTATGTGCCTGAGGTATCTGGTCAGCTCGTCTCCGGTTGCGGTCTCCGATATCTCGTTGTCCGTCCGCTTCCCTCCATCATGGTCGCGTCCGCGATGGGAGCGCAAGGCTCTCAAAAGAGCACGATGTAGAATAACATTTCCTAGAGATTCGTATGCAGAGGCGTTCCTTTTTTTCTGTTAAAAAGGGGGAAAGAAAAGGAGGACCGGAGGGCGTCAGGCCTGCCCGGGCACCTATCAGTCCAGATTTGGGGCGGCCTGGGCTCACCCAGATATCACTCCTGCCTGCCCGGTTATGTTGGTGCTGCGGTTCGCTACGAACCAGGCGTCCATGTCCTCGAAGCAGTCCATCCCCACGAACGCCCCGAATATCTCGGCGGCCTTGTCATCGATGTCCACATCGTCGAACGCGTCAGGGTATAGAACGGAACCGATGTAGTACGCCCCCAGGAGAACGTTGTCGAAGTTCACCCCGTACCATATGAACGGTATGGTCATGAACACGTTGCCCTCTTGGAATGCGGTCAGGGCGCTGAGCGTTGCGCTGGACCGGGCCGATGAACCGTTGTTCCAATCGGCCAGGAAGGTCTTGTAGCCGGTGGGGTCCAGGAAGATATAGTCGGGATCGTCCTGGATTATGCTCTCCATGTTGATCTGGTAGACCACGCTAGAGCCCCCGGTGATGGTGTTGTTCACGCCCAGCAGGGCGAACGGGTCGTACCAGGATGATGAGTAGTCAAAGCCTTTGGCCCCGGCGTAAGATAGACAGCCAATGTACGCGCTCACCGCCTTATCCTCCGCGCTCACCGTTGACATCCTGGTGACCAGGTCGTCGATGGTCTCGTTCATGAAGGTCAGGAGCTCGGAGGCGCGGGCGGTCCTGTTCAGAACGTTGCCCATGAGCACGGTCTGGTTCACGAACGTGTCGCTGAGGCCGTCCGAATCGTCATTCAGCATGGTATCCAGCTCCAGGACAACGACCACCTTCATCCCCAACGCCTCGGCGTTGGACACATAGGTCTGCTGTTCGGTCGTTAAGGTGCGGGAAGGTACGCTGTAGATTATGACCTCCGGAGTGTGCTCCAGCAGCAACAGCTGCTCGGGGTACTCGATCAATCCGTCGGGTCCGCTGCCTATGGAACGGTTGTACACCGAGGCGTTGTCGTACTCGAAGGCGTACATGTACGATTTCGCGTTGTACGCCGGACTCTCCCTAGCCTCCACGGCTACCACCTTATCGGAGCAGTCCAGGTAGGAAACGAACCTCAGTGCCCCTACGCCCGAGGCGACCAGGTAGTTGATGTCCATCCCGACCACCGCTGTGACGTTGCGACCGGCCATGTCGTAGAACGTAGCGGCTGCGTCACCCTTGTCATCGGAATCGTTGTCCCCGCCCAAAACCACATAGACGGCGGCGCCGACCACGATCATGACAACGATCACTGTTAGGACCTTAATGAGGACCTTATTGTTCATTGACCGGTGATTTTCTTTAAAATATATAGTGTTATCTTTATCAGAAAAGTGTTACGAAGACCCAGAACGAATATTATCGTTTCATTCGACCGATCGCTTGCTGAAATGGTCTTCACGGACCATCCTATATATCCGGAAGAGGGGATTCCGGAACTAGATGACCGAACGGGATGCGGAATGGCAGGCGGCTCATGAACGTTCACCGCTGAGGATCACCCCGCAGAACGCCGGACGGTGGAGGGAGTTTTGGAGCTTAGATTCCGATTATTACCTTAAAGAGATACGTGAGGAGGCACCGTTCTATGAGCTCGTGGTCGATCGTCTCGCCGATGAGGGTTGGCTGCTCCCTGACGATATTGTGCTGGACATCGGAAGCGGCCCCGGTACCCTGGCCCTCCCCCTTTCCCGCAGGGTCAAGAAGGTGATCGCCCTGGACGAGGCGGAGGGAATGCTTCGAACGCTATTGGAGGAATGCGCCTCCAGAGGCGTCACCAACATATCGACCATCTCGTCCTCATGGGAGGATTTTAGGGGGGAAGGAGAGCACGACCTGGTGCTGGCCTCACAGAGCCCTGCGATAAGGAGCGGCACCGACCTTTTTGCCATGGAGAGGGCCAGCCGGGACCGCTGCTGCCTTATCATGCCCTGTCCCAGCGACGCCATGTCCACCAGGAACGAACTGTGGGAACTGGTCGTCGGCGAGTTCCTGCCCAGTGACGCCTACTCCTCCAAGTATCCGGTGGACCTGTTGCGGGAGAGGGGAAGGAGCGTGGAGGTCCACTGCGTGAAAGGGGAGGTGGAAACTGTCCGGTCCGTCGAGGACGTGGTGGAGCACTACGTTCGTTATTTCAGTATCTTCACCGAAATGAGCGGGAAGAAGGTCGAGGCGATCGAGGAATACGTCCTTTCCCGTTCGGAAGGCGGGAAGTACATCAGGCGGAACGGAAAGTGCATGGACCTGATCTGCTGGAAGGTCTGATCCGTCATAGACGTAGTCATCGAATGGACCGATGAAAAGGTTAATTGGCGCGCTTGTCGCTCTGTAACCGGAGACGATAGCGTGAGAGACCCGACCTCATTCCTCAAGAAAGAGTATCAGGACCTGGTTGACCAATCTTTGGACTGGCGCATCGCCAAGTTACAGGGCGCCAGCACCCCTTGGTGCAACGTGGACGGCAAGAACGTCCTCATGTTCTGCTCAAACAATTACCTGAGCCTGAGCAACCATCCCCACCTGAAGGAGCTGGCCAAGAGGGCGGTAGATACGCACGGCGTCGGTTCCGGCTCGGTGAGACCCATCGCTGGGACCATGGACATCCACCTGGAGCTGGAGGATCGGCTGGCCAGGTTCAAGAGATGCCCGGCCTCCTTGGTCTACCAGACGGGGTTCGCTGCCAACTCCGGACTGATACCCCAGCTGGTGGGCAAGGGCGATCTGATCATCTCCGACGAGCTGAACCACGGCAGCATCATTGATGGGGTGAGGCTCTCGGCAGCGGACAGGGCCATTTACAAGCATTGTGACGTGGAGGACCTGGCCCGAAAGTTGGAGGAGGCGGAGAATAAGGAGCCGTCCTACCGTCGCATACTGGTGATCACCGACGGGGTGTTCTCCATGGATGGGGACATGGCACCGCTGGACGGGATAGCCAAGCTGGCAAGACGGTACGGGGCCATGCTCTACGTGGACGACGCCCATGGCGAGGGAGTGCTGGGCGAGGGAGGGAGGGGGATCGTATCACATTTCGGCCTGGACCACGACAGCGTACATGTGGAGATGGGTACCTTCTCCAAGGCCTTTGGCGTTGTCGGGGGGCACATCTCCGGTTCGGTGGACCTCAAGAACTTCGCCCTGAACAGGTCGCGCACCTGGTTGCTCAGCGGTTCTCACCCCCCGGCTGTGGCAGCGGCATGCATCGGGGCGATAGATGTGCTGGAGACCGAGCCGCAGCATGTGCAGAACCTATGGAAACGGACCGATTACTTCCGGAAGGCTATGCAGGACCTGGGATTCGACACGGGTAAGTCCGTCACTCCCATCATCCCGGTGATGGTCGGTGAGAGCGCCAAGGCCAAACGGTTGAGCGAGAGACTATACCAGGAGGATATATTCGCCCTGCCCATAGTCTTCCCCATGGTATCGAAGGACAAGGCGCGCATTCGGACCATAATGAACGCCGCCCTGAGCGAGAAGGACCTGGACTTCGCCATCGGCAAGTTCGAGAAGATCGGCAAGGAACTGAAAATTATTTGAGAGGGTCCGCGAATAGGGGGGCTTCTCCCATGTGGACCTTCCCGACCTCGGGCATCTCAAGATCGGCGCTTTAAGAGCGATCATCCCTCCGATGTTCGGAAGATCTGCTGGCTCGGCCCATATTTTCTTACATTTGCTGTTATTTTTATAGTAGTATATGCTATATAATATCAATTTTTTAGTCATATGATATAGTAATTTATAATTAGCTAGAATTTCATCTAATAAATTGTTTTAAAAACAACAATCGTCTATCTAGCCCGATTTAGGACAGGATGGCCAAAAAATAATCGCTGTTTGTGCGAAGGGGCCTTCCTGTCAAGGAGAGATCGCAATGGAATCAAATGTCGATGTTCTGGCCGATAGGCCTGACCATTTCAACGCCAAGGTGGAGATGGCCTCTGGTCTGGGGAGAGAGCTAGAGCTCCAACGAATTTCCGGGTTGCGCATAATCTCGGGAGATGGGGAGCTGGAACTGTACTGCCGGGACCAGGCCGACGTACCGCAGATGATCAAGGACGTCCTGCTGAACTACCGGCCGGACGCCGTGGTGCAGCCCTCTACGCCCGAGGCCGCGGTGGCCGTTCTGGAGTTCGCTCGAGCCAATGGATTGGCCGTAATTCCCAGAGGGTCCGGTTCCTCGCCCTTCGGAGGCTCCATTCCGGTGAACGGAGGTATCGTTCTGGACGCCGGCAACTTGGACCGAGTGTTGGAGGTGGATGTCGTCAACAAGCGCGTCCGCGTGCAGGGAGGATGCCGCTGGGCCGATGTGGACCACGCCCTTTCCAGGCATGGGCTGCGCTTGATAACCTGCCCTTCCAGCCGATTCTCCACCGTCGCCGGATGGATATGCGGAGGTGGGTACGGGGTCGGGTCTCTGGGAGGGGGGCATTTGAGCCAGTTGGTCACCTCCATACAACTGGCAACCGGCTCGGGCATCGTAAGCCTCCTTCCTTCTCAAGAGGAGTTCCAGGCCGTCTTCGGCAGCGAGGGACAGTTAGGCGTGGTGGTAGAGGTCACCCTCAAGGCCAAGGACATCGACCATTCGTCCAAACCGCATCTTCTGCTGTTCCCCGATCTCGACGCCGCTGTAGAGATGGCCGAGAGGCTTCGCCGACTTTCGCCACTCCCTGAGGACCTGATCTATTTCTCACCGAGGAAGCTCCTATACGCCAACAGGCTGTTGCATGGAGAACATTTCGGGGAGGGACACGCCCTTCTCGTGACCTCCTCTGGCGATGCCTCGGAGAAGGCCGTGATGGAACTGCTCGCTGCCGCGGGAGCGAAGGAGGAGAAGGAATATCAGGCCCGGCTCCTCTGGCACGAGCGGTACTTCCCTATGAAGCTTCGTCGCCTGGGGCCTGGCATGCTAGGGGCCGAGGTGCTGGCGCCCATGTCTGCTCTGAAGGACATCCTTCACCGCGCGGAGGACCTTTGTCGCGAGTTCGACCTGGACCCGTTGGCGGAAGTGCATTTCCTGCAGGGACCTGATTCGCTCCTGCTCTGTTATTATCTGACCGACCAAATGAACCAATCGTTGTACACCCTGGACGCGGCCAAGTCCATGGTGGTCACCTCTGCGCTCATCGAACTGGGGGCAAGACCCTACTCCCTTGGAGTGTGGAACAACTCCTTCGTCGATCACTGGCCGGAGGAGGAGGCCGAACGGCTGAAGAGAGCCAAGCAAAAGCTGGACCCCACTGGGACCATGAACCCCGGGAAGTACTTCGCCCTGAAGGGACGTGTGTTCGGAGCGGCCGGAATGTTGTTCAGTCCCATGGGCTCGGGAACTGGGTTCAGGGTGATGGCCCGCCTGCACTCCCCTCTTGGGGCGGCGTTGCGCTCGTTGTCGGCCGTGTCCCGAAAGGCCATGGGCCCGAAGAAGAGGGACCCTTTGATGGAGATGGTCAATCAATGCTCCATGTGCGGCGCCTGTGTCAGCGTCTGCCCGGCCTATGCGATGACCAACGACGAACGGGTGACCGCCCGCGGAAAACTGCTGACCATCAAAGCGATGGCGGAAGGGAAGGAGATCAGTAGGGAACACGCCCACCGTATGTTCCTGTGCATGAGGTGCAGGGCTTGCGAACAGGTGTGCCAGTCCAAGCTGGACCTAATACCGGCGTATGAGGAGATGGAGACCCGTCTGGAGAAGGTCCACGGAAAGGACCTCGCGGAGGTGGAGCGCTTCGTGCGTTTGGCGGAGGTCAGTCCTCGTTACGAGGAAATGGTCTCCCGCGGACTGGTGCTGGGAGCCCCTAAGAACGCCATGGGGGTGGAACGCCGTGTATGAAAGATACCATATCAACACCGCGGTGACGCCTGGTCGCCACCGACCGGTCCCCAAGTTCGTGGTGCTCCGTGCGGACAACTGCATGAACTGCGGCAAGTGCGAGAGGGCCTGCGTGTACGAAGCTCATAAGCGGGACCCTAAGGACCCTAGGAAGATGGCGGAGCCCGACAGCACCCTGTGCAAGAACTGCTTCCGCTGCGTGGTCGAATGCCCGCAGAGAGCCCTTTCGATCAAGATCAACGACGAGTATAAGGCCCTAGGCCATGGGGTTTGGACCCCGGTCCGGGTGACCACCATTTGGAAGGAGGCGGAGAGCGCCAAGATCCCGGTTCTGGGCGCCGGGTACCGGGGTAACTTCTCCGGGCCTGGCTTTGACGCCATGTGGACCGACATGTCCGAGATCGTCCGGCCGACCAGGGATGGCATCCATGGTCGCGAGTTCATATCCACATCGGTGGACCTGGGGAGGACGCCGCCATACCTGTCCTTTGATTCGGACGGGAGATTGACCACCGTTATGTCCCCTATCATCGACCTGCCCGTGCCCTTCCTCATGGACGTATCCCGGATGGAAGTGAACGATGAGCAGTTGAAGGGGCTGGCCGGGGCTGCATCCGACCTGAGCACGCTGCTGGTGCTCCCTAAGGACCTCGTTCCCAAACTGAAGGGTGAGCTGCGATCGGAAATGATCGTGCCCATCATTAAAGACGCGAAGGACCTGGACGATCTACCAAACGATGTAAGGATGGTGGAGATAGATTGTGGAGATGATTGGAACGCCACCCTGAGCGGGATAAGGTCCCTGCGACCTGACGTGCTGGTCGCAGTGAGGCTTACTTCCTCGACCGATCTCACCACCACCGTGGACAATATGGCCAGTGAGGCCGACGTCCTTCACGTCCTGTTCGAAGAGAGCGGAATGGACGCTTCCGGGGACTACGCCAGGGACGCGCTACGCAAGTTGCACCGACATCTGGTGGCCGTAGGACTGAGAGATGGCGTGACCATCATATCCTCGGGAGGGCTGGCCGCAGCGGAGATGGTGCCCAAGAGCATCATCTGCGGGGCGGACGCGGTGACCCTGGAAACGGCCTTAAGGGTGGCCCTTGGCTGCCATGCTTGCTGTGAGTGCCATGACGGTTGCACGTCCGGCCTCGATAAGGCCTCGGCGGATTTCATTAGACAGCGGGTCACCAACATGGGCAGCGCCTGGAGGGACCAGATGCTTGAGATGCTGGGGGCGATGGGGATCAAGGAGGTGCGTCGCCTCAGGGGCGAGACCGGACGAGCGATATTCGAAGAGGATGCGTCGTGTGATGCGTTCTCCAACATTCAGGGAGGTGGCAAGATTGACTGAGAGATACGATTGCGTGCCGGAGGCCTCCTGGGTACCATCAGAGAGGCTCAAGTTCATAAACCGCTATGTGGTGGAGCGCAAGGACACCTGCATCTCTTGCGGATTGTGCGGGACATTGTGCCCGTACGGGGTACATATGCGGATGGAGGGGCACGCCAAGGTGCTTCCCCCCTATAACCAAAAGTGTATAGGACCGACCTGCCAACAGAACGATTTCTACTGCGTATCGCACTGCCCAACGAACTCGTTGGTCGTGCGGCCGAGCGAATCGTTCGAGGCCTTGGGCGATGTGCGTTGGACCACCGACATGATACTGGCTACGTGGCAGATGGCGGAGACGGGAGAGCCGATTCCTCTGGACCATGTTGGCAACACCGGCCGTTCTGGTGGGGGCTTCGACCGTCTGAGCTTCAAATTGAGCAAGGTGCCCGATGACATCGATTACAACGAGTTCAGTACCGCCATCGACCTGAATCGCCGAGGGGGCGAGCGGCGCAGGATAGCGATCCCTCTGTACGGAGGAGGGATGTCCTACGGTTCGGTCTCCCTTCACACCATGGTGGCCAGGGCCAAGGCCATGCAGGCCTGGGGAACCTTTACCTGCACTGGCGAGGGCGGGTATCCTGCTGAGCTGGTCCCGTACAAGGACAATGTCATAACCCAGATCGCCACCGGACTGTTCGGGGTGAAGGAGGAGACCATCAAGAGAGCGCCCATGGTGGAGTTCAAGTACGCCCAGGGGGCCAAGCCCGGGCTGGGAGGCCATCTGCTGGGGGATAAGAACACACCGCTGGTGGCCCAGATGAGGGAGGCGGTACCGGGGACCTCGCTCTTTTCCCCGTTCCCGTTCCACAGCGTGTATTCCGTGGAGGACCACAAGAAGCACCTGGACTGGATAGCGTCCATCAATCCCAGGGCCTTGCTCTCGGTTAAGGTGTCAACGCCCAACGACGTGGAGATGGTGGCCATCGGCTCTTATTACGCTGGTGCGCACATCGTGCATCTGGACGGTGGGTACGGTGGTACCGGAGCGGCCCCGGAGATAGCCAAGAAGAACATAGCCATGCCCATCGAGTTCGCCATCCCCAAGGTGCATAAGTTCCTGACGAACGAAGGGGTGCGCGAAAGTGTCACCCTCATAGCCAGTGGCGGCATTCGAACGGCCATGGACGTGGCCAAGGCCATCGCCCTGGGCGCGGACGGCGTGGTCGTCGGGACCGCTGAGATGGTGGCCCTGGGATGCGTGCGTTGCGGGAACTGCGAGTCCGGTCGGGGATGCCCCAGAGGCATAGCTACGACCGACCCGGTGCTCTACCTGCAAATGGACACGAACTGGGGGGCCCAGCGGCTCACCAATCTCTTCTCGGCGTGGCGTAAACAGTGGTGCCAGCTGATGGCCGCTTTCGGTATGAAGGACATCACCGAGCTGAGGGGGCGCACGGACCTGTTGCAGTACGATGAAAGCAAGGAGGTGAGGGAATGAGCTTCGACCCGATGATATTGAACAAGGCCAGGGATTGGATGCCTGAATGCCGTCCCAAGGTGAACCGGCTCCAGATGGAGGCGGAAGGAGGATGCGGGGTGGTGGGTCTGGCGGCCTCCATAGGTCTGCCCGGTAGGCATTTCTTCGATTCGCTCATGCAGATGCACAACAGGGGGAACGGGAAGGGTGGCGGCATCGCCGCCGTCGGCCTGGACCCGGTGCAGATGAAGGTTCCCAAGGAGGTCTTGGAGGACCATTACCTGGTGCAGGTCGCCTATCTCGATCCTTCGTTCAGGGGAGAGCTAGAGAGCGGGTTCATCGATCTGCGCTATGACGTGCACACCCGTTACCAGGTGGAGGAGAGCGAGGACCCCATGGTCCTCTCGGCGCTACCGGTAAGACCACCCCAGATCTGGCGGTACTTCTGCCGGGCAAAGCCCGAGGCGTTGGCCAGGTTCATAGATGAGAAGGGGCTCCAAGGAATGGACGTCCGCCGGGCCGAGGACGAGTACGTCAATCAGACCAGTTTCGCGATCAATCATCGCTTCTACGTCGAGAAGGGGATGAAGGCCTTCGTGATGTCCCATGGAAGGGACATGGTCATCATGAAGGTGGTGGGCTACGCCGAGGACGTCATCCGCTTCTATCGCCTGGAGGACTTTACCGCCCACGTATGGATCGGCCATCAGAGGTATCCCACCAAGGGTAAGGTATGGCATCCCGGCGGGGCGCACCCGTTCATGGGTCTGGACGAGGGGCTGGTTCACAATGGGGACTTCGCGAACTATCATTCGGTCAGCGAGTATCTGGCCCAGAAGAACGTGACCCCCCTGTTCCTCACCGACACCGAGGTCTCGGTGCTGCTGTTCGATCTGCTCAACAGGACCTACGGATACCCGCTCGAGTACATCATAGAGGCCTTGGCGCCCACCACCGAGCGGGACTTCCATAACCTGCCAGAGGACAAGAAGCCGATATACCAGGCCATACAGCGCACGCACATACACGCCTCGCCGGACGGCCCCTGGTTCTTCATCATAGCCCGCAACTGCTTCTATGATGAGAACAAGTATCAGCTCATCGGGATAACCGACACTGCGATGCTGAGACCCCAGGTCTTCGCCCTGGTGGACGGGGAGGTGCAGATAGGCCTCATCGGTTCCGAGAAACAGGCCATCGATTCCGCCCTGCGCTCCATTGCCGCAGACCATCCCTCCGTCCCCCGCCAGGCGGACGTCTATTGGAACGCCCGTGGCGGAAGCCACACCGACGGGGGTGCGTTCGTCTTCACTCTGGGGAAGGAGGGGGAGAGGAGAAGGCTCAGCTGCGCTAACAAGTTCGGAACGCCGGTCAAGCTGGAGCTTGATTACGATAGGCAGTGGGACCTGTCATTGGCCACGCCGCTGTCGGGAGGGGGGACCGACCCCCTGATAGACGGCAGGGGCGAGGAGGTGTTCCATCGGTTCCTGGCGGCCTTGCCGTCCATGGACGCTGCGGCCTTCCGCAACCTCATGCAGGCCGCCATCGCCAGGGCTTCCCAGGGGGCGCTCGACCTCCAGGAGATGCTTGACTTCATGACCCTGGTCATAGATCGACGGTACGCCAGCGGGAAGCTGCGTCGCAGCCGTATCACCGAGAAGGCCCTGGAGGCGGTGAACCTCATGCTGCGAGCCATACCCCGTGCTCCCGTCATCGACGGAGGGTTCACCCTAGTGGACCTTGCCAACACCGGGGATGTGCCGGAAGCTGGAGTGAACGGCCATACGTTGGTCGTGGACTGCAGGGGATTCCAGATGGAAGGTGAGGACGGTCCCTCGTTCGTAATAAGGGACGCCTACGAAAAGGGATGGCGGCGGGCGATAGCCATCGACGCCCACGGTCAGAGGTTCTTCGGATGTGGCCTGGGGCAGTCCTCCCAAGGGATGAAGGTGGAAGCGTACGGGACCCCCGGTGACTATCTGGCCTCCGGGCTCTCTGGCGCCGAGGTGGTAGTGCACGGAAACGCACAGGACCAGCTCGGTCAGATATTCGCCTCGGGCAAGCTGGTTGTGCACGGGGACGTCGGTCAGACCTTCATGTACGGGGCCAAGGGCGGGGAGGCGTACGTCATGGGCAACGCGGCCGGAAGGCCGCTCATCAACGCCGTGGGGAAGCCTAGGGTGGTCATCAACGGAACTTGCCTGGACTATCTGGCGGAATCGTTCATGGCCGGAGATCCGCTGAACGGCGGAGGTTTCGTCATCCTGAACGGTCTGACCTTTGACCAGAGGGGTGAGCCAGTGGAACTGCCTACCCCCTATCCTGGAGGGAACCTGTTCTCCTTGGCCTCCGGAGGGGCCATATACGTCCGCGACCCGCAGCGCAGGGTGACCGCCGACCAGCTGAACGGAGGATGCTTCGGCCGCATGGACGATGAGGATTGGAAGGTCATACTGCCCTACCTGCAGGAGAACGAACGCCTGTTCGGCGTGTCGGTAGAAGGTTTTCTGCTGAAGGTCGATGGGGCGGAACTGCCACCGACCAAGGTCTATCGCAAGATCCAGCCGATAGCGGCCAAGGGGGTCGTGGAGGAGTCCGTGGACGACGATATCTGACGCAAAACAATATTGAACCGATATCGGCATCACCGCTCGGATGAGCGAGACGATGGACGGAGATGGTTTGCTGGGCCAGCTGATGTTCGAGCACATCAGTCCTACCCAGGCAGCCATTGAGTTCTTCTACGGACTGCTCATGGCCATGACCCTGAGCAACACCTTGCGCTTGGCGCTCATCGGCGCTCCGGCGTATGAGGTGGTGTTCGTGGTATCCGTGGCCATCGTGGGATGCAACGTCGCTTGGGGCATCGCGGATGGCGGCGTCAGCATGCTCACGTCCCATTACCAGAACCTATACTATTACCGCAAGGTCAAGCAGATCAAGGATGGAACGGACCATGAGGCGGCCAGAGAACTGGCGTCCGAGGTGTTGACCGAGGCGCTGACTGAGATCCAGGATGATATCCTGGACGATGAGGCCAGAAAGCGCATGGCCGAAGTGGCCATCCGTGCCATCAAAAGAAGGGACGTGGAGAGGCCAACCCTGGGTCGCTCACAGTGGATGGCCGCGGGATGGTGCGTCCTGCTCAACCTTGCAGCCGCCGTTCCCTTCGTCATCATCTACCAGTTCGCGTTGTTCATCGACCTGAACATGGTCACCCTTTCCGCCAATTTGGCCGGCGCGGTCCTCCTGTTCCTCCTGGGGCGGTTCCTGGACCGCAGATTGGGGGACGGCAGCGGTCGTAC
>Ga0209269_1000419_pt1 | contig 40776 bp, 38 predicted proteins | sample MTBAKMMethaMetaG_FD_187455 | JGI IMG/M metagenome (GOLD analysis project Ga0209269, IMG submission 187455) | Enrichment culture microbial communities from Arthur Kill intertidal strait, New Jersey, USA, that are MTBE-degrading - MTBE-AKM (Arthur... | ecosystem: Environmental > Aquatic > Marine >... | reverse complement strand
CCAACCGGGAGAGCTCCGGGGTTATCTTCAGCATCTCTGCCAGATAGTTCTTCATGGTCTCTACGGAACGGTAACGGTGCTTGAGAAGTTCGACCACCAGTCCCGCGTCCTCGAAGGCCTTGGTCACATCTCCCTCCAGAAGGGTGACCTTGACCAGGTCCGCGAACGTCACGATGTCCTCGACAAAGATGTCACGGCTGCGGGCCAGGTTGATCAGTAGCAATGCCTGCTCGTACTCTGTGGCGAAGATGTCCGCCCCCTCGCCCCATATCTCGATTATCACCATACGCGCGCCCTTGCGTACCTCCTGGTCGGGATGGGACATGTTCTCCAGCACCGCGGCCTTGCCCTCTCGGTTGGCGGTTATCTCCCGCAGAAGGTGCATGATCGCCTCTTTGGCCGTGCGGTTCTTGTCATCGGTGTGACGCAGAAGGACGGCGAGCATGCCTTCGGGGTCCTCCGAGGCCACGCCAAGTATTCTGGACTCCATGTGACGTCTTTCGATGGCGAGCGGAGATGCCAGGGAATCTATGAGAACAGGCTCTATACGGTCAGCATCCGTCCTCGCCTTGGCGGATATCGGCAATATGCTACGTAGCGAGACCGGAGGCATGGTGGTATTATGGCAAGCTGGTAATAAATCCTTTTGGACCGGGACCATCCAATTTTATCTATTCAGTAAAGGTTTTATTCGCTCTGTTCATATTCACCCTCAAGGGGAAGAATGATGGACGAGAAGGAGTTCGATGCTTTATTGGCAAGGGTATCTTCCGTCGAGCATGTCGCCTCCGTTTACGTCTGCTCCCGCGCCGGGAACTACATAACGGGAGCCACGCCAAAGTTCGCCGATCGCGCAATGTACTCGGCCATAACCTCGCTGGCCTTCGGGACGGCGGAGCAGGTGGGCCATGAGATGAACGATAATCTCAGCTATGTCTCGCTGAGGTTCACAGGTAAGAACCTGCTCATCATAGGCCTGGGCCCTCGGCACCTCCTAGGCCTACTGGTCGAAGGAAGTGCCGACCCCGACGAGATACTTGCCAAGGTCCGGCCGATGATATAGGCCAGATCACATCTTCTTGAATCCCCGGCCTAGCCATTGCCCTATGCATTTGGCACCGTAACTGATGGTTTCCGCCTTGAACCGGTGCTTTCCTCCAGTGTTGCCATCGCCGGAGAGGACCTCCCTCATGACGTCCTCCACGGAATGGCAGTCCCTCCGGCTCTCGAAATAGGCCGTGCCCACCGTTTCTGGTTCGTGGGAGTCGCTGCCGGCGGTGAAGGGCTTGCACATCCTGACCGCGAGCTTGACCGCCAGGTCGTTGTGTGCGGGAGTGGAGCGTCCGTTGTGCACCTCTATGGCATCGAAATCGTTGGCAAGGACCGTCTCCTCGCCCAGACCGGACCACATCCGATAAGGGTGGGCGGCCACGGCCAGGCCGCCCTGCGAACGGACCAGGTCGATGGTCTCTGCCACCCCCAGGTCCCGGGGTATCTCCTCCAGCACGTTGTAGGCCAGGATGTGCCCATCGGTCGAGGATATCTCCATGCCTGGGATGATCAGGATGTCCTCGCGTTTGAGGGACAGGGCGTAACGGTAACCCTCCAGGGAATTGTGGTCCATGATGGCCAATCCGTCCATGCCCTTCATCACGCAGGCCTCCAGTACCTCTTCCACTCGGCTTAGCGAATCCCCGGAATGACTGGAGTGCACGTGAAGGTCGAACCTCATCTGACTTTCGCCCCGTTGTCCAGCTCCCCGTCGACGCCGATGCTGACCTTCTTCTCGGTGTACAGAGGAAGGGCCACGTCCGCCCCTTCCTTGGGCAGGAAGAAGGCGGCCTGACGTGCCTTGACCAGGGAGGATGTGTCGGCCTTGACCTTCTTGCCCAGGTCGACCTCATGGTCGTTCAGCACCGTCCCGGTGCGCAGTACGAACGCCTGGAACTCTGAAAAGCTGAGGACCTTACTTCCGGAGCTCAGGCCGCTGTTCACCCGGTCGCCTGGTTCAGCCGGACCGGACGGCGTGAGCACCTTGACCTTGTCCCCGGCCTCGGCCGCCAGGACCATTCCCTGCGATTCGACGCCGCGTAGCTTGGCCGGCTGCAGGTTGGTTATGACCACGACCTTCTTTCCGGTGAGCTCCTCCTTGCTGTAGAAGGCCTTGAGCCCTGCCACAAGCTGTATCGGCCGTCCGATGTTCACCTTGAGCACCATCAGCTTGTCTGCGTTGGGATGGTCGCTCACCGACTCGATCAGTCCCACGCGGAGGTCCAGCGCCTCGAACCCCGAGAACAGGGACTCCTCCCTCTGGATCTCCACCTTGCGGTAGAGGGGCTTGGGCTCGGGGAGCGGTCTTCCGACGTTCAGCCCTTTGGTAAGATGGTCCCAGGAACCGTCGCCTATGGCGCCGTCGTTGGCCAACAGCCCCCACAGCCTTTGGGTGCTGAACGGGAGATAGGGGTGTCCGAGCACTGCCAGGGCCTGGACTATCTTCAGATTGAGATGCAGGACACCGCCGCACTTGGCCTTGTCCGTCTTGAGCAGGCTCCATGGAGCGACGGAATCAAAGAAGCGGTTCCCGAACTGGGCCAGGTCCATGACGGCCTTGATGCCCTTCTTGAACTGACAGGTGGATATGTAGCTGTCCACCTCCACGATGGCCTGTGCTATGGCCTCGTCGACCAGCCCCCCCTCCGCCTCCAGGTCATCGCCCAGGGGAGGCACCTCATGGAAGTTCTTGTAGGTGAAGCTGAGCACCCGGTGGAAGTAGTTGCCCAGGGTCGCCACCAGCTCGTTGTTGATCTTGGTCTCGAAGTCCTCCCAGGAGAAGTCGGTGTCCTTGCTCTCCGGCATGTTGGTGGCCAGGTAGTAGCGGATGAGGTCGGCCTCGAACAGCTTCAATATGCTGGGGATGTCGATGCTGGGCCCCTTGCTCTTGGACAGCTTCTCTCCCTTGAACGTGAGGAACTCATTGGCCGGGACGTCGTATGGAAGGTTCAGCCCGCCATAGCCCATGAGGATGGACGGCCAGATAATGGTGTGGAAGGGGATGTTGTCCTTTCCCAGGAAGTAGTACCCTTTGACCTCCGGGTCCGTCCAGAACTCCTTCCAGGCCTCCGGTTCCCCTGTCATCTTGGCCCATTCCTTGCTTGCGGAAAGGTAACCGATGACGGCCTCGAACCAAACATAGATGACCTTGCCCTCCGAACCCGGCAGGGGGACCGGTATGCCCCAGGACATGTCCCTGGTGATGGGGCGGTCGTTCAGCCCCGATTCCAGCCAGTTCTGGGTGAACAGTTGCACGTTGGAGCGCCAGTGCTCGTTCCCCTTGACGTAGGATAGAAGGGGGGCCTCGAAATCTGAGAGCTTGAAGAAATAATGCTCGGTCTCCCTCATCTCAGGGTGGGACCTGCAGGTGATGCAGACGGGGTCGGCGATCTCGCCAACCTCGAACGTCGTACCGCACCTGTCGCACTGGTCGCTGCGGCTGTTCTCGTTGCCGCATTTGACGCACCTTCCCTCGACGTAGCGGTCAGGGAGGAACTTGCCGCAGGTGGGGCAGTAGTACTGCATCGTCTCCTTCTGCTCCAGGTATCCCTTCTCCAGCAACCTGAGGAAGATATCGTGCACCACCTGCACGTGATTCTCGGTGTGGGTCTTGGTGAACAGCGAGAACTCGATGCCCAGGTCCTCTATGGCCTTCTTGTTGATCTCGTGGTAACGGTCGGCCACCTCCAACGGGGACGTGCCTTCCTTGTCCGCCCTTACGGTAACAGGAGTGCCGTGCTGGTCGGAACCGGACACCATGAGCACGCGGTGCCCACGCAACCGGTGGTAACGGGAGAATATGTCAGGGGGCAATAGCGAACCGGCCACGTGCCCCAGGTGGATCGCGCTGTTGGCGTAGGGCCAGGCTACGCCTATGAATACCTTGGGTCGCTCCATCGGCGGAGGAATAGGTTTTCCGAATATAACTTTGACGTAAGAAGGAAAATCCACAGTTTGAAATACTGTTAAATCAAACGATTTAGTGAACCATCGTAAGGATGGCGAAGGGTGATCCAATGTCTGATGATCCGGAACTCGAGATAATCACGGTGGAATGCATTCGAACGCCTCCTGAGCATATAACCCCGGACAAGGTCCCGGCAAAGGTGGAGGAGAGGGCCATGGACCCCTCGGTGAAGGAGGTCCTGACCAAAACCATGCTGGAAGGGGTGGAGACGGTCTGGGACCGTTTGGAGAAGCAGCAGCCTCAATGTAAGTTCTGCGAGTCCGGACTGTCCTGTCAGCGGTGCGCCATGGGCCCCTGCCGTATCATGGGCGATAGCAAGAGCAGAGGGGTGTGCGGTGCCGGCGCCGACCTCATAGTGTCCAGGAACCTATTGGACCAGATATCGACCGGAGCGGCTGCCCACTCCGATCACGGGAGGGAAGTGGCGGAGACCCTGCTGCTCGCTGCACGAGGGGAGGCCCCTCAGTACGGCATAGCGGACAAGGAGAAGCTAATGGCCCTGGCAAAGGAGTACGGGGTGAGCGGTGAGGGACCCGTGGAGAAGGTCGCCGAGAAACTGGCCTTGGCCATGCTGGAGGAGTATGGCACCACCAAAGGAGCGCTTAGCATGGCCAAGCGTATGCCCCCCGGGACCATTGAGATGTTGAAGGAGCTGGGGCTGATGCCGCGCTCCATCGACCGGGAGATCGTGGAGGCCATGCACATGGTGCACATGGGCGTGGGGGCCGATTACAAGAACATACTGAGCCAAGGGGTAAGAGCCTCACTGGGAGACGGTTGGGGAGGCTCCATGATCGGCACCGAGGCCAGCGACATACTGTTCGGGACGCCGCAGATACGCAACAGCAGGGTCAACCTGGGCGTTTTGAAGCAGGACCATGTGAACATATCCCTGCACGGCCACAATCCGGTGCTTTCCGAGATGGTGGTCAAGGCGGCCGCGCTTCCGGAGATGAAGAAGAGGGCCGAGGAGGCTGGGGCAAAGGGCATCAACCTGGTGGGGTTGTGCTGCACCGGGAACGAGCTGTTGATGCGCAAGGGCGTACCGCAGGCCGGAAATCACCTCAGCCAGGAGCTGGTCATAACCACGGGGGCGCTGGAGGTCATGATCGTGGACTACCAGTGCATCTTCCCGTCCCTGCCCAACACGGCGGCCTGCTACCACACCAAGGTCATCACCACATCACCCAAGGCCAAGATACCCGGCGGCTATTACCTGGAGGTCAACCCGGAGAACGCCTTCGACCAGGCCAAGAAGATGGTGGCCATCGCCGTGGACAACTTCAAGAACCGCGCCCCGGAGAGGGTGCTCATACCCAACAAACCGGTGGACGCGGTGGTGGGGTTCTCCGTGGAGGCCCTGAGAGCGGCCCTCGGAGGGACCTTGAAGCCGCTTCTGGACCTCATACTAGAGGGGAAGATCAGGGGAGCGGTGGGCATCGTAGGCTGCAACAATCCCAAGATAAAACAGGACTATGGACACATCACCCTGGCCAAGGAACTTATCCGTCGCAACATCATCGTGGTGGAGACGGGTTGCGCGGCCATCGCCTGCGCCGAGGCCGGGCTCATGCAGCCGGAGGCGGCCGACCTTGCCGGTAAGTCCCTGGGCAACGTGTGTCGCTCGCTGGGAATTCCGCCGGTGCTGCACATGGGATCCTGCGTCGATAACACCCGGATCCTGGTACTTGCCGCGGAACTGGCCAATCTGGCGGGGGTTCGAATAGACCAGCTGCCGGTGGCCGGCGCCGCGCCGGAATGGTACTCGCCCAAGGCCGTGTCGATAGGCAGCTACTTCGTGGGAAGCGGCATCAGCGTAGCGTTGGGGGTCATGCCCAAGATCAGCGGGTCGCCCAATGTGATCAAGATGCTCACGGAGGACCTGGACGGAGCGGTCAAGGCCAAGTTCTGGGTGGAGCCCGACCCCAAGAAGACCGCGGCCATACTCTTCGACCACATAGAGACCAAGAGGGCGGACCTGGGCCTATGAGCCGAAAGGCGGCATCGGAACTGGCCAGACAACTGAGGCGAACCCCGGGCAACCAGGGCGGACAGCGAATCCTGGTGGCCGGTAAGGGGGGCGTGGGAAAGACCACGCTCTCCGCCGCGCTCTGCCTGCTGGGCGCGGCCGAGGGCCGCCGAGTCCTGGCCGTGGACCAGGACGCCCAGCAGAACCTGGCCTATTCGCTCGGTTACCCCAGGGAGAAGGCCGCGGCGCTCAGGCCCATCACCCAGGAGCTGGACTACGTGGAGCAGAGGACCGGTGCCCGACCTGGCCATGGATGGGGGGGACTGATAAATCTAAATCCCGACGTCTCGGACGTCACCGAGCGCTTCGGTGTGCGCATCTCCGAGAACCTGCACCTGCTGGTCATGGGCGGGGTGGTGCAGGCCTCCACCGGATGCCTGTGTCCTGAGAACTCGCTGCTGGGTGCTTTGGTCCGATTCCTGAACTCGCGTGAGGACGACCTCATCGTGATGGACGCGCAGGCCGGACTGGAGCCCTTCGGCCGCACGGTGGCCGAGGGGTTCGGCACCTGCCTGGTGGTCTCGGAGCCCACGTTCAACTCCCTTCAGGTGGCCGCGAGGGTCGCGAAGCTATCGCGTCAGCTGGGGGTGCGCAGGGTCGACCTGGTGCTCAACAAGGTCCAGGACGAGAGGGACGAACGCAAGGCCCTGGAGCTGGTCGACGCGGAGATAGATATGGTGCATTCACTGCCCTGGGACCCCGCGGTGCGTGAGAACGAGCCGGACGTGTCGCCTCTGCTGCGCAGTGACGGCCCCTATATATCGGCCATCAAACGCCTATCGACCGCCCTGGCCCTCTGAATCGCCTTCGGTTACGGCCTGGGTTGCGTCCATTAATTTTTTATGCCGCCTTTGATTAGGTGGGGACATGCGCATAGCGGTCCTGCTGAGGGACAGGTGTCAGTTCAAGAAGTGCAACCAGGAGTGCCTTAGGTACTGCCCCAAGGTGCGTACTGGAGTGGAGGCGGTGGTCATGGGAGAGGATGGCCGCCCGATCATATCGGAGGAGCTGTGCGTAGGTTGCGGCATCTGCGTGCACAAGTGCCCGTTCGAGGCCTTGAAGATCATACAGCTGCCCGACGAACTGCGCAAGGACATCGTGCACCAGTACGGCCTGAACGCCTTCCGCCTATATGGCCTGCCGGTCCCCAAGCAGGGAGTGGTGACCGGGATCCTGGGGCCCAACGGAATAGGGAAGAGCACCTCGTTCCGACTGCTGTCCGGGGAGGAGGTCCCGAACCTGGGCAACTACGAGGACCCGCCCAGCAAGGAACAGGTGCTGGAGCATTTCGCAGGCACCGAGATGCACGACCATCTGAAGCGCGTCTATGACAAGGAGGTACGGACGTCCATCAAGCCGCAGTACGTGGACAAGCTGCCAAGCGTCTTCAAGGGCGGGGTGCGGGACCTGCTGAAGAAGGTGGAAGGAAGGATGTCCGTCGATGAGGCCGTGGCCATGCTGGAACTGGACGAGGCCATCGGCCGCCAGATGTCAGAGCTGTCGGGGGGCGAGCTTCAGAGGGTGGCCATCGCGGCCACCATCATGAAGGACGCGGACATATACTTCTTCGACGAGCCATCGTCCTATCTCGACATATACCAGAGGATCAAGGTGGCGCGGATAATCGAGAAGCTGGCCAGGGAGAAGCAGGTCATCGTCATCGAGCACGACCTTGCCATCCTGGACTTTTTGGCCGAGAACGTCTACCTGGTGTTCGGTTCCGAGGGCGCTTTCGGGATATACGCCCAACCGAGGCAGGTGCGCCAGGCCATCAACGTCTATCTCGACGGATACGCCAAGGAGGAGAACATGCGCTTCCGGGACTCCCAGATTGTGTTCGAGTCCCGACCGCCCCGTTCCAACTGGGAACAGTTCAGCCTGCTGGAGTACGAGGCGATGGAATGCGATTACCCCTCCTTCCATCTGAAGGTGGAGCCTGGAGCCATCAAGATCGGGGAGACCGTGGGAGTGGTCGGCCCTAACGCCATAGGCAAGACCACCTTCGTGAAGGTGCTGGCCGGGGTGCAGAAGCCCACGGTGGGCAAGGTCGACACGTCCTTCAGGGTCAGCTACAAGCCCCAGTACATCAGCCCGGACTTCGACGGGACGGTGCGGGAGATGTTCGACGCCACGGTGAAGGACTTCTTCGAGTCCGGTTTCTTCCAGAGCGAGATCGCCCGGCCGCTTTCCCTGAAGAACCTGCTGGAGAAGAACGTCATGACCCTGTCCGGAGGAGAGCTGCAGAGGGTGGCCATCGCCTCCTGTCTGTCACGTGAGGCGGACATCTACCTACTGGACGAGCCCTCGGCCTACCTGGACTCCAACCAGAGGATGGAGGCGGCCAAGACCGTGCGCCGGGTCATGGAGAAGAGGGGGCGCAGCGCTTTGGTCGTCGATCACGACATCTACTTCCTGGACATGGTGTCCGATTCCATCATGGTCTTCAGCGGCACTGCGGGGAAGGAGGGCCTGGGACAGGGACCTTACGACATGCGCAAGGGGATGAACACCTTCCTCAAGAACGTGGACGTGACCTTCCGAAGGGACAATGACACCAACCGCCCGCGCATCAATAAGCCCGGGTCCAGGCTGGACCGGGAGCAGAAGGAGAAGGGTGAGTACTATTACTCCGGTTGATCCTCCTTGCTAGGCAGCCACCACATGAAGCAGGCCCGTTCACGGTCGACCGCCCCGCAGACCACGCCCTTCATCTTCAATTTGTTAAGGTAGCGGGTAAGATCGTCCGGGCATCGGTATCCGAACAGGTGGATGAGCATGTCCTCCATCTCCTTGGTGGTGTACCGTTTGTCCCCCATCGCCTCGTGCAGGGCGTCCACCACCGGTTTGAAGGGGTCGTTCACGCCCGGTTATGGGTTGGATGATGACAATATACTTTGCCGCCGATAATCTATAAATTCACGCGTCAACCTAGGAGGGTGCCATGGAAGCGGTGGAGATAGCGGATGGCATCTATTGGGTGGGGGCTTTGGACTGGAACGCGCGCAACTTCCACGGGTTCGCCACCCTGCGGGGGACGTCGTACAATGCCTACCTTATCCTGGACGAGAAGAACGTCCTGATCGATTGTGTCAAGATGCCCTTCCTGGGGGAGATGATGGCCCGCATCCGCTCTGTAATAGACCCCAAGGAGATCGATCTCATCGTTTCCAACCACGCCGAGGGTGACCACGCCAGCGGACTGCCGATGACGCAGCATATCACCGGGGCGGATGTCCTGTCCACCAAGAAGGGTGCGGAGGCATTGAGGCTGAACTACGGAGAGATGAGGATCAGCGAGGTCAAGGAAGGAGAGGACCTCTCCATCGGAGAACGCACCTTGAGGTTCATAGAGACGCCCATGGTGCATTGGCCCGAGTCCATGTTCACCTATGTCGTGGAGGACCAGGTCCTCTTCAGCATGGACGCCTTCGGGCAGCACTACTGCAGCTCGCAGCGCTTCGACGACCAGGTCGAGAAAGGCATACTCATGGAGGAGGCGGCCACGTACTATGCGAACATCGTCCTGCCCTTCGGGTCGCAGGTGAAGAAGGCCTATGAGAAGGTGAAGGGATTGCCGATCAAGATGCTGGCCACCTCCCATGGGCTGATCTGGCGCACGCACATCAATGACATCGTGGAAGCCTACCTGAACTGGGCTGACGGACGTACGGAAGAGAGGGTGCTGGTGATCTACGACACCATGTGGGGGTCCACTGAGAGGATGGCGCTGGCCATTGCCGAGGGCGTTCGATCGCAGGACGTTCCCGTTACCCTCATGAGGCTCACCGACACGGACCGCTCCATGGTGCTAAGGGAGGTCCTCCGTTCGAGGGTGGTCGCGGTCGGCTCCTGCACCATGAACAACGGGATGTTCCCTACGGTGGCCGACATCACCACTTACATGAGGGGACTTAGGCCCAAGGGGCGGAAGGCGGCCGTCTTCGGCAGCTATGGCTGGGGAGGTGGGGCCTCCAAGGCCATCCGGGAGAACCTGACGGCCGGGGGGTTCGAGCTCCCCTATCCTGACCTGGACATCCGCTATGCACCGATGAAGGAGGGAGTGGAGAAATGCATCGCCATGGGCGTGGACATCGCGAAAAGCATTAAGTCATGAAGGCTGCGTTCTATTGACAGGTGCATGAGATGACCAACGTAGGAGAGGTTTATGAGTGCGAGATATGCGGGAACAAGGTCAAGGTCATGGAGAGCGGCGACGGCACCCTGGTGTGCTGCGGCCAGGACATGACCAAGGTCAGCGGCTGACCCTGTTCCCCCCAATCCTTTTTCGACCATCTGGTTAGGAAGGTAAGCTAATTAAATGAGTTTCACGGTTTACCCCCCCGTGCTCAGCAAGGCCGACGTGCACGTGCATACCCGATATTCTGGCTTCGGGCAGTTCAGGGCCATCAAGTTTCCCGAGTCCATCAGCCGTCCCGAGGACCTGGTGGACATCGCCCGTAAGATCGGGCTTAGGGTGCTGTGCATCACCGACCATAATTCTGTCCGAGGTGCCTTTCGTGCCTTGGAGTACGCAAAAAACTACGACGACATCGAAGTGGTGGTGGGCTCCGAGATCACCACCTCGGATGGCGAGATCATAGGGTTGTTCATACAGGAGGACGTACCCCGGGACCTGTCGGCGAATGAGACCATTGAACTGATAAGGAAGCAGGACGGGCTGGTCGTGGCACCGCATCCCTTCAGCTGCCATGTGCCTGCCCTTGGCGCGCTGGTGGACGAGCTGGACATCGATGCCATGGAGATCCTCAACGGAGGACATCTGGACGGTTATGCAAACGATGCGGCCAGCAAATACGCGGAGAACGGGAGATGGGCCGTGGTGGGCGGAAGCGACGCGCACGCCCTGGGCCAGCTTGGATGCTCGCACACCACCTTTCCAGGGGAGACGGCCGATGACTTTCGAAAGGCCATCTTGAACAGGACCACCGCACCGCAGGGCAACATCTCAACGTTGGAGATGGGCGTCAAGTGGACCATACAGATCGTGCTGCAAGCCGACCTACTTATGTTCAAGTCGTTCTTCGGACTGCTGGAGGGGGACGACCCCGAGGACCCCATCATCAAAAAGGTGAACAACATGCGTGGGGAGATGAAGCTGGCCGCCCTGCTTTCATCGGCCCTTTTCCTGACCCCGCCAGTACCGTTCCTTACCAGCGTTACCGCCGTGAAGGTAATGGAAATGATGAACCGGCCCAAATCTACTGCCCCTCACTGCAAACCTCAGTGATGATGGTGCTCGGGATCGCGCAGGTTGGCGAAGGCCTTGGTCACCACCTCGCTCAGCGCCGGATGGATGCATTGGCTGCGGGCCATGGGCATGTAGGTCTGGTCTCCCGCGTTCATCAGGTACACCACCTGCTGCACCAGGATGGCGGCCTGTGAACCTACGATGTGGGCGCCAAGTATCCTTCGGCTCTCCTGGTCCACTATGACCTTGACGAAACCATCCTCCTCGCCTAGGGCATATCCCTTGGCGGTGCTCATGTAATCGCTCGTTCCCACCAGTACCTTGTACCCCCGGTCCTTGCACTCCTCGTGCGTGAGGCCAACGCTCCCCACCTCAGGATGCCCGAAGACGGCGTGGGGAACGGCGTGCTCGTCCAGCTCCACCTTCTTCCCACCGAACATGTTGTACCAAACGAGTTCGGAATGATAGTTCGCGGTGTGCCGGAACATGGTGCGGCCGATGATGTCCCCGATGGCGAATATACCGGGAACGTTGGTCTCCAGGTACTTGTCCACGATGATGTAGTTGTTCTTGTCCACGGCGATGCCGGAGGCCTGCGGGCGCAACCAATCGGCGTTGCTCTGCACCCCGGTGGTCACCAGTATCTGTTGCCCCCGGACCTCTCGCGTCCTGCCGCTGGCCCGGTCCCTTACGACCACCACCTTGTTCCCCGCCTCCGAGCGGACGGAATCGACGTCATGGTTCACCAGTACGTCCATGTACCCGCGGGACCTCCTCAGCGCGATCTCGCTGATCTCTGGCTCCTCGTTCTTCAGCAGGCGCGGGTTGCGACCGATGATGGTGGTCCGGCAGCCGAAGGATGAGAGGAACATTCCCAGCTCATAGGCCTTGTAACCTCCGCCCAGAATGACCATGCTCTCCGGCAGCTCGGTGATCTCGAAGAAGTCCTCCGTGGTCTGGAAGCCGGTATCGAGAAGACCGGGTATGTCTGGGACGTGGGTCCTGGTGCCGATCGCTATTACTATCCTCTGCGAAGTGATCTGTTCCTTGCCCGCCTGCAGCGCGTTCCTTCCGATGAAGAAGGCCGTAGTAGGGAACAGGTCCACACCTTCGTCCCCTTGCACCCCTTCCAGGATGCCGTCGCGGTCGGGGGCGATCAGGTCCCACATGCGTTTCCGGACCAGCTGGAAATCAGCCTTCTCCAGCTTGGCGTGTATGCCGATGCGCTTGGCATCGGCCATCGCCCTCACCAACTCCGCGGGGGTGACCAGCACCTTGCTTGGTATGCATCCTCGGTTCAGACAGGTCCCGCCCATGGGACCGTTCTCCACAAGCGCCACCTTCATCCCCCGGTTCCTGGCCCTGGAGACCACGTTCAAGCCCGCCCCGGAACCTATGACGATAAGATCGTAATTCTTCAAGCTAGGACCCCCGTTCACCTAGGAAGATATGTCCTAAAAATAATATTCCAGAAGCGTAAGGATTATCTTCCCGTCCCTGCCATCTGTAAAATGATACCATGGTGGACGAGGTGGATTGTCAATGCAGTGGCCAGGAACTGATGATGTTCTCCTGCTCCGGCGGATGCAACGTGGGGCAGATCGCTAACGAGGCAGGGTTCCGACTGGCCACCGGCGGGACAGGCAAGCTTGCCTGCCTTGCGGCGGTGGCGGCCGGCATGCCCGGACCGATAACCGGGGCCAAGCAGGCCAAGATGGTGCTGGCCATCGACGGTTGCCCTGTCAAATGCGCGTTGAAGACCCTGGAGAAGGCTGGCATACGAGCCACGCACCGGGTACTGATCACGGACCTGGGACTGAAGAAGGTGGACGACCTACGTCATGATCAGGCCGATGTGGAAAGAGCTGTCCGCCTTTGCCTGGACGCTCTTCCGCGAAACTGATCCCTTTATCATTCTTTATCACCACATCAGCCCGGGCTATGCCTATAGGAATCATATGATTCGTATTGTACATTCATCTACACTATTATCTATTGATTAATCATATGTTGCGTGTAGTAATCTTTTTTTAGTAATTTATCTATCATTCTCACAGATTTCAGGATGAATGTCGGTATTAATGAGGGTGGAGATCGATGAAACACGGAACGATGACGAAGTTCGCACTGGTCCTGGCCCTGTCCTTGGTCCTGGTGCCCCTAGTTGCCTCGCCTGCCGCGGCCGCCGATGGAGAGGTCGATAGCGGAGATACTGCATGGTTGATGATGTCCACAGGACTTGTGTTCCTGATGACGCCGGCCGTGGCCTTCTTCTACGGCGGAATGCTGCGTAAGGACAATTTCCTGTCCATGCTGGGTCAGAGCATTCTGATCGTTGGCATTGTGACTGTGATATGGGTGATGTTCGGTTATTCCCTGGCCTTCGGGGCCGACAGCTACGGGTTGATCGGGGACGCGGGACATCTGATGCTGAACGGGGTGGGACTGACGCCGAACGACCTGGCGCCGACGGTGCCGCAGCTGCTGTTCATGATGTACCAGGGGATGTTCGCCATAATCACCGTGGCCCTCATAATCGGCGGTGTCGCGGAACGCATGAAGCTCAGTTCGCTGATGATATTCCTGTCCGTGTGGACCGTAGCGGTGTACATCCCGGTTGCCCACTGGGTGTGGGGAGGGGGGTGGATATCCGAACTGGGGGCGCTGGACTTCGCCGGGGGGACGGTGGTCCATATCACCGCCGGGGTCTCCACGCTGGCGGCGGCGCTGGTGCTGGGCAAGCGCATAACCTACGCAAAGGGTCAGGCCGAGCAGCCACACAACATACCCCTGGTGGTACTGGGCGGGGCCTTGCTGTGGATAGGATGGTTTGGATTCAACGGCGGTAGCGCCCTCGGTGCCAACGGTCTTGCGGTCAATGCCCTGGTCATGACGCACATCTCGGCCTCCATGGCCGCGGTGATATGGGGTCTGATCAGCTGGCTGCATACCGGGCGGGTTAGCGTCCTGGGCCTGATCTCCGGAGGAGTGGCCGGTCTGGTGGCCATAACCCCGGCGGCGGGATTCGTCGACGCCACCGGTGCGCTGTTCATAGGTATGGGAGCGGGGGCGGTCTGCTATGGAGGCATACTCCTGCGCAAGAGGGCGGGATTCGATGACGCCCTGGACGTCTGGGGAGTGCATGGTCTGGGAGGTACCTTCGGAGCCATAGCCACAGGGCTTTTCGCCACCACCACGGTGAACTCCGCAGGAGCGGACGGACTGCTTTACGGAGGAGGGACCGACCTTCTCGTGGCCCAGATCATCTCGGTAGTGGTGGTATGGGCCTTCGCTTTCGGGGTGACCGTGGTCATACTGAAGGTTTTGTCGATGATCGTACCCCTACGCATGACCAAGGTGGAGGAGAAGATAGGCGCGGACATAATCCAGCACGGTGAGAGCGCCTACTATCTGAGGTGAACCATATGAAGAAGATCGAAGCGATCATACGCAGCGAGAGGCTGGATGCCATCAAATCCGCTCTGGAGAAGGAGGGCATCAACGCCATGACCGTCACCGATGTGATGGGGAGGGGAGAACAGAAGGGGCTCGAGTTCACCCACCGCGCCGGCAAGTATCGAGTGGAGTTCCTGCCAAAGGTCAAGCTGGAACTGATCTTGAAGGACGATGATGTGAAGAAGGCGGTGGACGTCATTATCGTGTGCGGGCGAACCGGGGAGATAGGGGATGGTAAGATCTTCGTGCTCCCAGTTGAAGAGGTGATCAGGATAAGGACCGGAGAATCTAGCAAGGAAGTGTCCTGATCTCCCGCCTCAACCTTTTTTTCCTATCTCACGCATCCTTGGGACATGAGGTCCGAAGAGGTCCTGAGAAGGTTGCGCTCCATGGGAGACCCCTCCCGTCTGGAGGGCATGTCCAGGTACGGGATCTCAGCGGACCGTGCCCTGGGCGTCAGCCTCCCTCAGTTGAGGGCGATGGCCAAAGAGGCGGGGAAGGACCATTTCCTGGCCGGTGAGCTTTGGGCCTCAGGTGTTCACGAGGCCATGATACTGGCAAGCATGGTGGAGGAACCGGAAAAGGTAACCAGGGAACAGATGGAGCGCTGGGTCGAGGGATTCTATTCCTGGGACCTTTGCGACCAGTGCTGCAACAACCTGTTCCGTCGGACCCCTTATGCCTGGACCGCCTCCCGCCAATGGTGCGGACGAGAGGAGGAGTTCGTACGCCGAGCCGGCTTCGTGCTGCTAGCATGCCTGGCGGTGCATGACCGGAAAACGGATGACGAGGCCTTCGTGAACATGTTGGAGATGATCGAGCGGTACAGCTCCGACCGCCGCAACTTCGTGATGAAGGCGGTCAACTGGGCGCTTCGGCAGATCGGAAAGCGCAATATCGAACTGAACATGGAGGCGGTGAAGATGGCGAAGATTATCGCATTGAAAGGGGATCCGGCCTCGCGGTGGGTGGCCGCCGACGCCTTACGGGAGCTTGAGAGCGCGGAGGTCCGGCAAAGATTGATGAACCGGGAACGGTGATTCTTAAGCATGATGGAGATCGAATTCCTGGGACACTCGGCCTTCGCCCTGCGGCACGGTGAAGACGAGGTCCTCATCGACCCCTACCTATCGGATAGCCCCACCGCGCCCCCTTCGGCACAAAAGGTCCGTCCGACCCTGATACTGGTCACGCACGCGCATGGAGACCATGTCGGGGATGCGGTCGAACTTTCCAAGCGCTTCCATTGCCCAGTGCTGTCGACCTTTGAGGTCGCCGCCCGGCTGGCGAAGAGGGGGGCGGAGACCCTGGGGGCCAACATCGGGGGGGAGTTCGAGTTTCCCTTCGGGAGAGTGAAGATGTTCAATGCCGTCCATTCCTCGTCCTTCGAGGACCTCTACGGCGTCGGAACGCCCTCCTCGTTCCTGGTGACCATGGGCGATTGTACCCTGTTCCATGCCGGGGACACCGCTCTGTTCGGTGACCTGGCCCTTGTCGGGGAAGAGGCGGACATCGATGTGGCCATGCTTCCTGTCGGCGGGGTGTTCACCATGGACGTGAAGGATGCCGTCAAGGCCATGAAGCTCCTGAAGGCCAAAAGGATGGTCCCGATGCACTACAACACCTGGAAGGATATCACGGTCAGTTATGAGGAGATGCGCAAGGCCTGTGACGGCCGCGGTTTCGAGCTGATCGCCCTCAAACCCGGAGAGAGCCTCCGACTTTGAAGTAAAAAGATATAAGCTGGGGGGACATGAAGGAGCTAGCCATGCTGAACGGGAAGGTCATTTACGTCCTGCTGATCGCTCTGTTGCTATCGGTCGTCATCAGCCCAGCCGTGGCCGCGTCCCCTTCTGACATCTCCATCTACCAGGTGGACGATCGGGCGACCCTCGATGCGGGGAGCGAGACGTCCTTCAAATGGTTGATCTACAACGACGGCAGCGACCGCATGCTTGTGATCCCCCAACTGAATGCATCGTTCTCTGACCGGATCAGCTATGATCTCGAACCATCCTATGCGGTGTTGGAACCCTATCAGGGGTACGAGTTCTTCCTCAATTTCACCGCCCAGAACGACATGTACTCCAGCAGTATACAGGGCACCATCACCTTCAACGTCACCGACATGGTGGACCTTCAGACCGAGGAGTACGAGAAACAGTTCACCCTGGACGTTCGTTCCATCTACGGGAACCTGGACCGGGAGAACAAGGTCATGGGCGTATGGGACAACTTCCTGCCTTCCCCCCTGGACGGAAACTGGGGCGCGTTCGGCGTCAGTATACTGATCTGGATGGGGATCGCGTTCTTGGTGATGGAGCTGTTAGGCCCCATCCTGCATCGCTTCACCAGAAGGACCGCCACCAAGTGGGACGACATAGCTATCGATGTTATGAGGTGGCCTTTGTTCCTGCTCCTTCTGGTATATGGCACCGTGTCCTCCCTGGAGATACTGGCACTGGCCCCGGAGCTGGTGGCCGATCTTGAGCTGGCGTACATCATCTCCGTTGTCCTCATAGGCGCGCTCCTGGTCTACCGCATAATAGCGAAGGTCGTCGTGTGCATCGGCAAGGAGCGGTGCAGAGGCACCGCCTCAGAATCCGACGACATATTGGTGAACGCGGTGGAGCTCATGGCAAAGGTGATCGTGCCGGTGGCCGCGGTGTTCGCAATCGCCGGCATCCTGGGAATGGACCTGGGAGGAATGATCCTGGGGGTCGGTTTCCTGGGACTGGTGATAGGTTATGCCACGCAGTCCACCCTGAGCAACCTCTTCGCCGGCATCCAACTTATGATAGACCGGCCGTTCAAGATCGGCGACCGGGTGCCCTTGGCCGACGGTCACACCTCGGAGGTCGTGGACGTGGGGCTGATCACCACCAAGTTCCGGGACATGGACACCTTCGAGGACGTGATCGTGCCCAACGCCCTTCTGGAAAGCCAGGTCATCACCAATATGAACGAACCGGACACCCGGTTCAAGGTGAACGTGAAGGTGCGCGTTTCCGATCGGGAGGACCCCAAGAGAGTGGAGGAGCTCATGATGGAGGCCTCCCGGCGCACTCCGCAGATACTGCAGGGGAAGAACGCCCCGGTGGTCCGTGTCTCCGAGGTCAAGGGAGGACGGATGCTGCTGACCATCTTCCTATGGGTGGACGATGTGGCCAACAGACATATCGCCCGCACCGAGTACCGCACCAACCTGTACAACATCTTCAGGGAGAACGAGATGGACTTCGCCCTGCCCAGAAACATGGTGTGGGTAAACCGCCAGTGAGCGTCGCAGGCGGTGCTGGGACCTTTTGAACAGAAAAGCGAGCGGGGAGGGATTCGAACCCCCGACCTGCAGCTTAGGAGGCTGCTGCCATATCCAGACTAGGCCACCCGCCCGTGCGTTCGGTTGATTAGAAATAAGATATTTAAAATGTTTTAGAACTAAGGGGTTTAGAGCTCCTCTGGAGCCTTCTCTTCCGGAGCTTCCTCGACAGCCTCTTCCGCGGGCTCGGCGGGCTTGTCCTCCTTCTTGAGGTACTCCTCCACCAGTTCCACGTCCACGGAGCCGAAGACCTCGCGCAGGTCGGCCACGATCTTGTACTTGGAGAGCATCCACTTCTGATCGTACTTGCAGACGTCGGGGAGGTACAGGACCACCTTGTCAGCGGATACGTCGGCGCGGAAGCCCTCGGAGGTGCCGTAGTCCATCTCACAGATGGCCAGGACCTTGTTGTCGTCCCCTTCGACCATGTCGATGACGGTGAACTCGTACTTCAGCACGGTGCCGGCGAAGCGGCGGTTGAAGTCCACACGGACCATCCTGTTGGTGACGGTGACCACGGTTCCTACGCGGTTCTTGATGTTGACCTCCATACCGATCTCCGGGCGTATCTCCTGGCGGAAGAACTCGCGCAGCGCGATGTTCTCAACCAGCTTGGGGTCCCGGGCTCCAGCGGCCTTCTCCGGAGGTATTTCCACGGTGTTCTTTACGCCGACCTCAGCGCCTTCCAAGGCCTCGTCCAATCCAGGGAAGACCCTGCCGCCGCCGACCAGAAGGGGCAGCGCTTTGTAGGTCAGGTTTTCGTTGAAAATGCCGGCCTCCTTGGCCTTGTCCGCGCTGGTCGTGTCGAAGAGCATGCCGTCCTCGGCAATGTAAGCGTCGTACTCAACATGGACTATGTTACCCTTGGAGACCTTTGTGGTCGATGATTCCTCGGTCATGAAATTCACCAGTAAACCTAATTAGGCGAACTGGTTGATTGATTCCCTCTTTTTATATCTTTCGGCCGTAAAAGAGCTGACTGAACCCATAGCCATATGAGTCGTCCAGACATGTCACGGGACTCACGTTCCCGACCCTTCGACCAATGATGCGGTGAGCTCGTGATCGACGTGGAAACGTCAAGACCGGTGTCGAGGAAAAGGTGTAATAAAATCTTGGACATGATGTCGATGGACGCAGTATAAGGTGCGATCGGGTGCCAATGAAGCTATGTGATCACCGTTTGTACAGGAACCGCCCCTCTGCATGCTACCTTATGCACCTCCACAGTGGGTCCTGGTCAAGATACGGCGGTCATGGGACGATCTTCGTCGATGATCGCACCACCGATCTGGACCTTACCATACACCTGTTCTGCGATGAGCAGATGACCGAGGTATGCCCGTTCAGACGGTGGGAGCCTAAACTGAAGGGCGAACCGGCGAAGAACCTCTGGATCCATTGCGAGGCCTGCGGGAAGTTGCATCGCGAGGAGCAGGCGTACCAGACCTGTCTGTCCTGGCACAGGTTCCTGGCCCTTTACAGGTCCAAGGATGACCGTGCATGGAGACCGGAGGGGACCACTGAGGATTTCATGTCGCTCGAAACCTCATCCGAGCTTTATGGACCGGTCCGTGACTGGCTATGGAGAAGGATCAGGCGGTACATCAAACGCCGGGACGGTGGACGCTGCACCGATTGCGGTATCGATGTCAAAGGCCGGCGCGTTCCGTTCGAGATACACCATATAGTTCCAAGATCGCGTGGCGGTACCGAGCATCCGGCCAATCTGAGGACGCTCTGCTCGAAGTGCCACCGAAAGTACACCAACGAACTGCTGGAAGAGAACGCCATGGTACGTCGTCGTGGTGATGTGCAGCACCGGATCGACCGAGGGAAATGATCGCCCGACCACCGGGCTTACGGAACCCGCCCTCTATATCCTGGTGAGCGAATCGACCGTCTCCCGGTCCAGGGCCTTGGCCAGCTCCATCACCAATTTCATGCATGATTCCAGGTCCTTCATGTCGAAGACCCCCACATGCGAATGTATGTGCCTGGTCGGTACGCCGATGGCGATGGTCGGCACCCCGGTCAACGAGGTGTGTATCAACCCGCCGTCGGTCCCGCCGCGCAGTACGTAGGCGAGCTGGTAGGGGATCTTCTTCCTCTCGCAGATCGATATCACCAGCTCCTTCAACGGCTGATTGGGTATCATGGTCCCATCGTACACGGTGATGGATATGCCCTCGCCCATGCGAGCCGGGGCCCGCAGAGGGTCGATGCCCGGGACGTCGCCGGCGATATCCACATCAAGGACTATTGCCACGTCCGGATTGGTGGAGGCGGCCACGGTGCGAGCGCCCCTGGTGCCGACCTCCTCCTGCACGGTGGCCGCGGAGATGAGCCGGTTGGGATGCTTGACCTCCCCCTTGGTCAAGGCCTTCAGCAGTTCCACGGCGGCGAAGGCCCCTAGACGATTGTCGAACGCCTTCCCGAATGCTATGGTCCTCTTTCCAGCTGGCTTTCCGTCCTTGAAGGCTTGCTTCTTCACGGTGTAGAACTTGGAATCGGGCGTGGCCGAGTCGCCTAGCCGTACGCCCATGGCCTCCGCCTCCTCCTTGTTGCAGGCACCGATGTCGATGAACATCTTGTCCTTGGTGACCACCTTCTTGGCCTCTTCCGGGTCCATGAGGTGCGGGGGCTTGCAGGCGATGGCGCCCTTCAGGTCGCCCTTGATGGAGTGCACCACCACCCTCTGTCCCAGCAGCACCTGGTCGAACCATGCGCCCAATTGGCTGAAGGTCAGATACCCCTGTGAGCTGATACCGGTGATCATGAAGCCGCATTCATCCACGTGGCCGGCCATCAGCACGGTGGGCCCGTCCTCCTGGCCCACCTTCTCGAACATCATGTTCCCCAGCTTGTCGGTGAATGCCCTGTCGCAGTACGGTTCAGCGTAGTCCTTGATCAAGCGGGAGGCTTTGACCTCGAAGCCAGGGGGACCGGGGATGTCGCAAAGCTCCTGTAGAAATTTCGATGAGTCCTTGTCCATTAAAAAGCCACCTTTGCCGTTCGGGCTATGGAAGGGTCTATACCTGCACTTTCGATTTAAGAATTCCTAATTTTTGATGGAACACCGTGTATTTGATGGGGATCCGAAAGTGCGATGGATGAGCTGGGTCCACCTACCTATTGCACCTCGCCCAGAGGGAGCATGCTCTTCTGATACACCCCGTTGAGTACCGTGGCCAGGGCAGTATAAAGGGCAGATGAGCCGCAGACCAGGCCGATAAGACCGCCCGCTACGGTGATAGCAGATATTTCTGTGAAATCGCCCAGGGCCAGGACGAAGAACAGCAGGGCCAAGGAGGCGAAGACGAACTGTGTGGCCCGGTTCATTCTCAGGGTCCCTACGAACATGAAGACCGTGAACATGCCCCAAAGCAGTAGATAGAAGCCCATCGCCATCTTCTCGGTCGGTTCCCCGATCCCTATCTCCGGCAGGACCAGCAGGCCGACCAACGAGAACCAGAACAGCCCGTAGGAGGTGAACGCGGTCGTTCCGAAGGTGTTGCCCTTCTTCCACTCCATCATTCCGGCCATCACCTGCGCCAGACCACCGTAGAATATGCCCATGGAAAGAATGACGCTGCTCATGCTGATGATGTCGGCATTGTGCAGATTGAGCAATACCGTGGTCATTCCGAAGCCTAAAAGGCCCAGGGGAGCTGGATTGGCGGTGCGATCTATGACTACACGGTTCTCGGTTCTCTCGTTAACTTCGGCGACCAATGCTCCACCGGTATCTCCGTAAAAAATGATTTTATATAATCATTGTTCGAGCTGACATCGTTGTTTGTCTACTTTTCTATTTATTGCGTCATAAAAACTACGATATTCGTCGGAAAGATTTTCAGATGACCCGCACACGCCGCCGCAGTTCCGTGAAAACGATTATATTCAGAACATCGTTCCAGATGACAGGCCACCATAGCTCAGCTGGTGGAGCGGCTGACTTGTAATCAGCAGGTCGGGAGTTCGAATCTCCCTGGTGGCTCCATTTTAAATTTCATCGTACTTTTTAGCGGGCATCCATCGAGGTCCGACATGACACATGGTCAGAACGTTGCGGCCTGCGCGTTTTAAGAAGGTTCGACCTCCGTCCTCGGAGACGGGATCAGTCCAGCCAGACCGTGTCCTGCTCCCTGTGGTCCACCTTCAGCACCAGTATGCGGAAGTCGTTCTCGATGATCGGGTTGCCGTGCACGTCGCCCGGTTCGCAGATGAGGCAATCGCCCTCCTCCATGAGCACCTGCTGTCCGTTGATGACGAAGGGGGCCGGGCCCTGCAGGCAGTAGAATATCTCCTTGGTGACCTGATGGAAGTGGAAGGCCACCTTCTCCCCGGCGGTGAACTGCACCTCCTGGAGCAGGGTGTCCTTCACCCCCAGGTCGTTTGATTCCAGCACGATCCTCTTTAGGTAGCCGTCCCCGGAGACATCCTTGAAGTGGGCCCGTGGGAAGAGCTTCATGCCCTTTCCCTCACCGCCGCATCGATGCTCTCCTCGAGCAGGTGCATTCCAGTTTCCAGGTTCTTCTCGGATATGGTCAGCGGGGGGATCAATCTGATGCTGGACTTGCCGCACCCCAGGGCGACGATTCCGTTCCGGAGGAGGTTGGCAACTATCTCGTTCCGTAGCTTGGAGGCGGGGGTCTTGCTACGGCGGTCCTCCACCAGCTCCAGCGCCCGCAACATCCCCAGTCCTCTGACGTCGCCCACGTTCTCGAAGCGTTCCATGATCTCCTCCAGGCGCTTCCTCATCATCTCGCCCTTTCGCGCGGCCTGCTCCACCACCTTCTCCTCCTCGATCACGTCCAGGGTGGCCAGTGATCCGGCGCAGGCCAGGCAGTTGCCTCCATAGGTGTTGGAGTGCGCCCCGGGGGACTGCCAGTCCAGTTCCTTGCGGAAGACCGTGGCGGCTATGGGCATTCCGGAGCCCAGAGATTTGGCCATGCAGGTGATGTCGGGGGAAATACCGAAATGTTCGGCCGCCCACATCCTGCCCGAGCGTCCCATGCCGGCCTGGACCTCGTCGTCCACGGTAAGTATCCCGTGGGAGCGGCATATCCTGGCGATCTCAGGCAGGAACTCCTTCGGCGGAACGATGTACCCGCCCTCCCCCTGGACGGGCTCAAGGAACAGTGCAGCCACCTCATCGGGGGGGAGCAGAGCGTCCAGATACATTTCGTCCAGGATCTTTGCGCACCATAGCCCGCAGGAGGGATACTCCTGGTGGTACGGGCAGCGATAGCAGTAGGCGTAGGGCATGTGCGTCACCCCTGGTACTGTGGGGAAGTACCGTGCCCTGTGCACCCTCTTGCTGCAGGTCAGCGACACCGCGCCCATGGTCCTGCCGTGGAAGGCCCCGATGAAGGCTATGAACTGCTTGCGTCCGGTAGACCATCTGGTGAGCTTCATGGCCGCCTCGATGCTCTCTGCACCGCTGTTGCTCAGGAACACCTTCTTCTCGCCCGGCCCGGGGGCAAGCTTGGCCAGCCTCTCTACCAGTCGGGACTGGACATCATAATAGTAATCCGTGCCGGCGAAGTGCATGACCTTTTCGGCCTGCTCCTGCACCGCCTTGACCACCTTCGGATGACAGTGGCCGATGTTCATGACCGCCACACCGCTGGCGAAGTCCAGGAATAGATTTCCATCGACGTCCCAGACCTTCTCCCCCTGTGCCCTTTCCACTGCCAGGGGGGCAGACTTGGTCACCGTCGCCAGGTATTTATCGTCCAACTCCACGATGGCCTTGCCCCGGGGGCCAGGAATATCAGTTATGATGTTAGGCACTGGGCCTTCATTATCTTCTCTCATCGGCCCTTGATAAGGAGTCAATGAATAAATGGATTTGGAGGTTCAGTGGCGGTTCTCGGTCGCCATCTCCGCGCTCTCCAGCAGGTTGGACAGGAGAGAATATGCCTGTATCATATCGTTCTCGTGGACGATGAATATGGTGTCGGTGTAGCAGGAAACGGTCTCCACTATGTTGACCCCCTGTTCCGACAGGTTCGAGGCCAGGTAGGAGAACACACCGCTGGTCTCGCCTATCTTCTGAGGGCTCTTTACCGTGATCTCCACCAGGTCCTCGCGGACCTTCAGGATGTTGGTCTCACCCACATCGTTCACCACTTCGTTCCTAAGCTTCTCATCGGCGATGATGGTTATGGCCTGTGCCCCCTGGATGACCTGCATGAGAGCTTTCTGGTTGATCAGCTTGGCGAAAAGCCGTTCCAGTCGCTGGAGCACTGTCCAGTCGTTGCTGGCGGTGACGATGCATATCTTGGTCTTCACCTCCAGACGGCTATCTGCCAAAATGGACAGTATATCGCCCTCATGGTCCTTCTTGGAGAGCTTCTGGGCATATCGCCGGCAGGCGATCATCACCGCCTCCTCGTTCTTTATGCCCATTTCCTTCATTATCAATCTGGCCAGGGAGGAGTAGTTGATCAGGTCCTTGGCTATGCAGTCCTTGACCGATGGATGCGCATCGATGTACCCGCGGGTCCTCTCGGCCACGCTCTCCTTCTGAGGAGCTTCCTTCATCGTTCCCCGTACCTCCATCGAAATATTTGAATGTTCTATATTGGACACTTTACACATCACCGTTGATACGCGAGCAGGCCTCAGACCTCCCAGTAGACCAGCACCCGCCAGGACCTCTCGTGCAGAGTGACCGATGTCCAAATGGCGTTCTTGTCTATCGCCCCTTGTCCGAGGTCGATGGAATAAACGCCCTCGCCGGAGCGTTCGGCCGAGACATTTTTCGCGAACGCCAGTAGCGATGGCGATCCCTGGTAGATCGGATCTTCGAAGGTGTAACGGCCTATCTGTGACCAGTCCGTGTCGAAGAGTATGCGCCCGTCCAACTGTTCCACCATCAGGCCGCGGGGGGTTCCCGATATCAGGTCGCTTAGAAGGTCGATGAGCATGACTTCTGTCTGGAGGAGAGCGGTGACGGAACCGACCATGGTCCCCTGGTCATCGAACACGGGATAGGCGATGACAGCGGCCTCGAACCCCTCCACGGCACTGAAGACGTCGCTGAAGACCGGCTTCCCGTACTCCATCATCTCCATAGTGGCCTCGTGGTCGACCACGCACTCTCCGATCACGTAGCTGTAACCTTCCGGTTGGGCGTTCACGATGAACCCGGAAGCGTTCATGGTAACCACGTTCACGATGTACAGGTTCGATGCGACCAGTTCGACCATGATCGCCGATGCCTCATCTGAGCCCATGGACAGGTTGCGGAGCTCTTTACTGGCCTCCATGACGTTAGTTGAGATGGACCATAGTTCCTCCGCTATGATGGACTGGGCGGACACCAAAGTGGAATACGCCATCCTTTCCTCGACCTCCGCGTCCCTTTCGTCCGTCAAGGAGATATTGGAGGCCATGGAGAAGACCAGGGCGATCGCGAGCACCAAACAAGATGCTGTAAGCAATGAAGAATTTAAGGAAGGGCGGCCCATGTAAAACGATGGACGCCAAGGATAGAAGAGGGTTTCGCCAGTGTTCTCATTTTCCAATGAGATATGAGCTCAGGGCGGCGTTGAGCTGGTCCTTGGACTCGTTGCTGACGATGAGCGGAGGCACGAGGCGTACCGTGTTTCCTCCGGCCACGTTGACCAGCATACGTCGTTCCAGGGCATACCTATAGAACTCCTTGGCCAGATCGCCCATCTGAACCCCGATCATGAGACCGAGACCGCGCACGTCGGTTATCTCCTGATGCTCTTGGGCGATGCCCTTCAGTTCGGCCTTCCAGCCCTCGCCCAGTTCCGCCGCCCTCTCTACCAGCCTATCCGCCTTGAGTACGCGGATGACGGCGTTGGCCGCGGCGCACGCCAAGGGGTTCCCGCCAAATGTGGTGCCGTGCGTTCCGGGGGCGAACGTCTTCGCTATCTCCGGGGAGGTGACGATGGCGCCTATGGGCACCCCTCCCCCCAGGGCCTTGGCCAGGGATATGACGTCCGGGACCACGCCGAAATGTTGGAAGCCGAACCATTTCCCCGTCCGTCCCATTCCGGTCTGGACCTCGTCCACCATCATCAGGGCGCCGAATTCCGTGCACAGGTCGCGGGCGGTGCGGAAGTATTCCTGCGTGGAAGGGATCACACCTCCCTCACCTTGTACCGGCTCCAGAATGACCGCCGCGGTATCGCGGTCGACCTTGGACTTCAGTTCCTCGACGGAGTTGTGCCCTACGAACTCCACGTTCTTGGAGAGGAGCGGTTCGAAGCCCTTCTGATATTTCTCCTGGCCGGTGACCGACAGGGTGGCCGAGGTCCTCCCGTGGAAGGAGTTGCGGCATGCGACCACCTTGGGGCGTCCGGTGTGCTTCACCGCCAGCTTGAGCGCGGCCTCGTTGGCCTCCGCCCCGCTGTTGCAGAACAAGGAACGGCCGAGGGGCGCCGGGACAATGGAGGCGATGGCCTCCCCCAGGTCCGCCTGTTCCTTTATCTGGTAGAGGTTGGACACGTGGATCATGCGGGACGCCTGTTCGGATATGGCCTTGACCAGTTCCGGATGGGCGTGTCCCAGGCAGTTCACCGCGATGCCGGCCACGTAGTCCGTGTAACGGTTGCCCTCAAGGTCCCATAGGTGTTCCCTCTCCCCGTGGGAGAAGCACAGCGTTTCACGTCCATAGTTCTGGAAAAGGTAGTATGAGCTCAGTTCCGCTATCTGCTTACTGTCCATTCTAACACCTCACAAGGTCAACCTGGTACCCAGGTTCCTTCCGCTGAATAACTGGTCCACGATGGCGTTGGGCGTCGTGCCGCATATGATGTGAGCGGTCCCGACGCCTCCGCGAAGGGCCAGGAAGCAGGCCTCCACCTTGGGCACCATCCCGTCCTTCAGTATTCCCGAGGAGGTCAGTGGCCCGAGGTCGCTCTCACGGATCTCCGGTATGGTGGATGAGAGGTCCTCGAACACCCGCAGCACGCCCGGGACCTCGGTCACCAGCACCATCTCGCTGGCCCCGATGCCCGCGGCCAGGGCGGCCGCGGCCGTGTCGGCGTTCACGTTCATGAGAAGCCCCTCATCGTCAGCGCAGATGGAGTACACAACGGGAACGAAGCCCTTTTGACAAAGGGCGTTCACGGCCTTCGGGTCCACCCTCACCACCTCCCCCACGAAACCCAGGTCCACTTCCTCCGGTCCGTTGGGACCGTCGACCTTCACGGGGTCCATCTTCCTGGCCACCAATGTGTTGGCTTCGCCTCCGGCCAGCCCGATCGCCTTAAGACCGGCCTTCCGCAAGGAGACGACCACCCGGTCATTGATGCGGGACAGTACGGTCTTGGCGATTAGCAATGTGGTGTCGTCCGTTATGCGCAGTCCGGCCACCTTCTTCACCGGCAGCCCACAGCGCTTCATCTCCTCGGTTATCTCCGGCCCTCCGCCGTGTAGAACGACAGGGGTCAGTCCGCGCTTCATCAGCTCGGCGATCTCCGCGGCGAAGCTGTCTATCTGCTCCATACCTCCTATGGACGATCCTCCGAACTTCACCACCACCTTGCGCGACGCGCGCGGACCTGCTGGATCTTTAGAGCTCATCTCATCACGTGGTGTACATGGCGTTGATCTTCACGTAATCGTAGCTCAGGTCGCATCCCCAGGCCTCTCCGGACGAGTATCCGTTGTTGAGGTCCAGGTCGATGACTACCTTGTTATGGGCGAGCACGCGGTGGGCCGCTGCCTCCACCTCGCTTCCCGCGACCATTATGGGCGCCCCGTCCTCGAAGAGGGTGACCGAATCACCATTGCTCCGCAGCGTTAACTTCACCTTCTCCAGGTTGAACTCGGCATCGGAATTGCCAAGGGCGGCCAGGATGCGTCCGAAGTTGGGGTCCGCACCGAAGATGGCGGTCTTCACCAGGGATGAGGCGATTATGGCGCGCGCGGCGGAGCGGGCCTGTACGGGGTTCTTCGCTCCACGCACCATTACCTCGATGAGCTTGGTGGCGCCCTCCCCATCGATCACGATCTTCTTGGCAAGCTGTTGTGCGACATACCTGACGCCATCCCAGAAGGCTGGGTCGTCGTCGGCCGGTTTGCCACCGGCCATACCGTTGGCCATGAGCACGGATATGTCGTTGGTGCTCTGGTCACCGTCCACGCTGATGACGTTGAAGCTGACGTCCATCATGTCCTGCCAGCGGCGGTTGAAGTTCTTGTTGAGGTTGGCGTCGGTCACCATGAACGTAAGGGTGGTGGCGTGCAGCACCTTCATGGCCGGGGATATCATCCCGCTGCCCTTGGTGATGCCTGCGATGGTCACCTCCGTGCCGTCCTTGAGCTTCACCTTGCAGGCGGCCTCCTTCTTAACGGTGTCCGTGGTCAAGATGGCCCGCGCGGTGGTGTCGTCCGACTCCGGGCCCTTTCCCAGGTCGTGAACGGCCTTGGGTATGCCGACCGATATCTTGTTCATGGGCAGGAAGCGGGAGATCACGCCGGTGGACGCAACACCGACCAGCGAATCCTTGATGCCCAGGGCCTGTGCGGTCAATAACACCATCTGCTGGGCGTCGTACATGCCCTGCGCCCCGGTTATGGCGTTGGCATTCCCACTGTTTATTATCAGGGCCTGCAACGCCTTGGGGTCCTTCTTCATCATCAGTTCGATGGGAGCCGCCCTGACCTTGTTCTGGGTGTAGGCGATGGCACACTTGGCCGGTACCTCCGAGCACAGAACGGCCAGGTCCAGCTTCTCCTTCTTGATCCCACTATGAACCCCGGCCGCCTTGAATCCCTTCGGCGAGGTTATTCCCCCTTCGATAACTTCCATCTTCAAACCCCCAACCCCGGGAAGTCCAATCCCGTTTCCTCAGGCCATCCGAAAACGGCGTTGCAGTTCTGCACCGCCTGTCCGGCCCCTCCCTTGACCAGATTGTCGATCGCGCTCATGACCACCACGTTCCTGTTCCCCACCACGTCCAGCCCTATCTCGCAATGGTTGGAGCCGATCACGGCCTGCATCCACGGAACCTCGGTCATGCGCACGAAGCGCTTCCTGCGGAAGAACTCGGCGTACATTTCGAGGAGATCCTGTTTGGTAAGGTCGTCGTTCAGCTTGAGGTACATGGTGCACAGCATCCCGCGCACCACGGGGATCAGATGAGGGGTGAACACAACTTCCGCTGGGTGCCCCTGTAAAAGGGTAAGGGTCTGCGCTATCTCGGGACTGTGACGGTGCCTTCCCACCTTGTACGGGTTCACGCTCGCCCCGCACATGGGATGGTGCGTGGCCTTGGTGAGCTCCGCTCCAGCTCCGGAGGTGCCGCTCTTGGCGTCTATGAACACGCCCCCCTCGACCAGTCCGTTGGCGAAGAGAGGTGCGAGGCCCAGTGTGGAACATGTCGGATAGCAACCGGGATTGGATACGAAATCGGCCTCGGCGATCTCGTCCCAATACAGCTCGTTCAGGCCGTACACCGCCCGTCCTAGGTTCTCCAGGTCGGTGTGCTCGTGGCCATACCACTCCTTGTAGACCTGGGGGTCCTTGAGGCGATAGTCCCCGCTGAGGTCGATGACCTTGGCCCCGCTGCTGGCGATCTCAGGCACCAATTTCATGGAGGCGCCGTGGGGGGTGGCCAGGAACACCACGTCAAGGCCATGGCCGGTGATGGACTCACTGAACGTGAGGTCGATGTACCCACGTAGGAACGGGTGGGTATCGGCAACCTTCTGGCCCGCCAGCTGCCTGGACGTTATGGCCTCCAAGGAAATCTTCGGATGACGGCTCAGAAGGCGCGCCAACTCTCCGCCGATAAAACCGGAACCCCCGACCACCGCTGCCTTGATCATTATTTTACCTCGTTGATATGAGAATTTGCCGAATTAAGAGTTTGTTTATTAAGCATTGTGACCCAAACGAGACATTTTTTTGCCATGATAGGAGGAGAGGAGGCTAACGACACCTCGGGGGCGTTCCACATCATCCCAACGTCCGCCCTGTGCCTGTCCGAAAATGAACACTCGTTCCGTACAATGTCCGTTGTTCGGCGCTTGTGATTAATATACATGGTCGCTTCATCGCCGCAGATTCACATGGCAGCTCGCGCTAAGAAGGTTCGTGACAAGGTAGTGCTGGCATATTCGGGTGGTCTGGACACGTCCGTGGCCATCCGATGGTTGCAGCAGAACTATGACCTTGACGTCATCGCAGTAAGCATAAACGTGGGACAGCCCGGGGACCTCCAGGAGGCCGTGGACCGGGCTATGCAGATCGGAGCGGTCCAGGCATACGCCTTCAACGCCACCGACGATTTCGTAAAGGACTATGTGGGACCGTCCCTGAAGGCAAACGCCCTCTACATGGGCTCCTATCCCCTGGCGACCGCCATCGCCCGGCCCTTGATCGCCAAGATAATGGTGGACATAGCCAAGAAGGAGGGTGCCAAGTACATCGCCCATGGCTGCACGGCCAAGGGGAACGACCAGGTTCGCTTCGACGTCAGCATAGCCGCCCTGGCCCCCGATATCAAGATCATCGCCCCCATGAGGGAATGGGTGATGACCAGGGAGGACGAGATCGAGTACGCTCGCCAGAACGACATACCTATCAAAGTGAAGAAGGAGTGTCCGTACAGCACCGACGAGAACATCTGGGGCCGCAGCTGCGAATGCGGAATACTGGAGGACGCCATGGAGGAGCCGCCGAGGGACGCCTACGAATGGACCGTCGACCCCTCGGAGGCGCCCGACGAGCCTGAGTACGTGGACATCCACTTCCGCAAGGGACTGCCGGTCGGACTGAACAAGACAAAGCGCATGGCCATGACCGAGATCGTGAAGAGGCTCAACGACCTGGGCGGAAAGCATGGGTGTGGTCGCGTGGACCACATCGAGGACCGTCTGGTAGGCATCAAGTCCCGTGAGATCTATGAATGCCCGGCCGCCCTGATCCTCATCGACGCGCACAAGGACCTGGAGAAGCTCGTGCTGACCAAGGACACCTTCAGCTTCAAGCGCTCGGTGGAACAGCGCTACTCCGAGCTGTGCTATGATGGACTGTGGTTCTCCCCCCTCAGGGAAGCCATGGACGCCTTCATCGATAAGACCCAGGAGTTCATAGACGGGACCGTAAGGGTGAAGCTGTACAAGGGAAATGCCATCGTAGTGGGCCGTTCCTCGCCGCACTCGCTGTACGACACGGGGCTGGCGACCTACGCGGAGGGCGATCACTTCGACCATAAATCGGCCGAGGGCTTCATCTACGTGTGGGGATTGCCGCTGCGCAGCGTGGCCAAGGCCCAGAAGAAAAAGTGATCCTCATGGCCGAAAAGCAGCTGTGGTCCGGTCGGTTCGCCGAAGGCCCTAGTCAGATGACCCTGTCGTTCACCTCATCCCTGTCCGTTGATACCAAACTGGCATGGTACGACATCGCCGGTTCCCTGGCGCACGCACGCATGCTGGGAAGCACGTGCATAATCGCCGCGGAAGAGGCGGACCAGATCGTCGAGGGACTGAAGCAACTGCTACAGGAGCTGGAGGAAGGCTGCATGGACATCTCGCAGGAGCTTGAGGACGTGCATACCAACGTGGAGCACCTTCTCACCCTCAAGGTGGGGGAGGCGGGAAAACGCCTGCACACCGCCCGCAGCCGCAACGACCAGGTCTCCACGGACTTTCGCATGTTCGTGCGCGACGCCATACTGGAGATCGTGGCACTGCTTGGGGAGGTCCAGGAGGCGTTGGTGCGCAGGGCCGATGAGGAGAAGGACACCATCATGCCGGGGTTCACCCACATGCAGCACGCCCAGCCGGTGAGCATGGGATTCCACATCATGGCCCACGTCTTCCGTCTGCAGAGGGATTCCGAGCGCTTCCTGGATGCCTACAAGCGCCTGAACCAGTGCCCGTTGGGCGCCGGTGCCCTGGCCGGCACCGGCCACCCCATCGACCGTGAGATGACCTCAGCCCTGCTGGGGTTCGACCGGCCGACCGATAACGCCATGGACACCGTCAGCGACCGGGACTTCGCCCTGGAGTTCACCTTCGCCTGCGCCCAGACCATGGTGCACCTCAGCAGTATGGGAGAGGAGCTGGTGCTATGGACCTCGCCGGAGTTCCGTTTCGCTGAGATGTCCGACGCCTTCGCCACCGGCAGCTCCATCATGCCACAGAAGAAGAACCCAGACGTGGCCGAACTGGTCAGGGGACGCAGTTCGATCGCCATCGGTAACCTGGTCCAGCTGATGACCCTAATGAAGGGGTTGCCTTTCAGCTATAATCGCGATATGCAGGAGGACAAGTCCGCGGCGATGTCCAGCTACGAGACGCTGACCGCCTGCCTCTACATGCTCGGCCCCATGTACGGTTCACTGACGTTCGACCGCCATCGCATGGCCCGGGCCTGCGCCGACGGGTTCCTGAACGCCACCGACCTTGCGGACCATCTGGTGCAAAGGGGCATGCCCTTCCGGCAGGCGCACGAGGTGGTGGGAGCGGCGGTCCAGTACTGTGTCAAGAACGGCAAGAGGTTGGAGGAGCTGAAGGTCGAAGAGCTATTAGGGTTCTCGAAGCTTCTGGACGAAGGCTCGCTGGAGTACATATCCCTGGAGAACTGCCTAAGGCGCAGGACCTCTACCGGAGGAACGGCGCCGGAGCGGGTGGCGGACCAGATCGCCACGGCCCGGGCCATGATCGAAGCCCACCGCTCTGAATGCTTGGGGGAGATGGAACGTCTGGAAAAGATATGGGCTGAACTGAAGGAATAGAAGGCTCAGCTCTCCAAGCAGGAGAGCGCGTTCCATTCCAGCTCATGGTCCAGACCGTTGCGGGTCAGCAGCTTGCTGATCTTCTCGGTCACGCGGACCACCTCTCCGCTCTTGGACGAACCCTTCACGTAGAACTCCATCCTGCTGGTCGGGAAGATCAATCGCATGCGACCCTTGCGGTTGTAACCCTCTGGTTTGCGATTTGCCAGCAGCTCCACCTGATTCAGGTGGATGAACATCTGCATGATCTCCGGGTCCTCGGGGACCTGGTCGGTCTCCTCCAAGAACATCTTGAGCACATCGGGGAAGACCTCCGCCATGTCCTGATAGTCTATCCGGTCGTTCAGCACCAAGTGCCCACTGCTCGCTTTCATCAAAATTTTCGATAAGAACTGGATTATTTATAATTTGTTAAGAGGGGCGATTTCAGCGGGGCCCGGCGGTCCTGCCAAAATTATTAGAGTCGCAACGGTTACAGCAATGCATGGCCGTCATACTTACCGTCGCAGGTTCCGACTCCGTGGGCGGGGCGGGCGTGCAGGCCGATCTGAAGGCGATATCCTCCATGGGCGGACACGGAGCGGTCGCTTTGACCGCCGTGACCGCGCAGAACACCTCTCGGGTCCGGGAGATATTCCCATTGCCTTCCGAAGAGGTCACCGCGCAGATGACCGCGGTGGTGGAGGACGTCCGCATATCCGCGGTGAAGACCGGAATGCTGCACTCGGCCAGGACGGCGCGGGCGGTGGCCGCCCTACTTGCAGAACTGGAGGCGCCCCTGGTGGTGGACCCCGTGCTCATCGCCGGGGTCGGCACTTCCCTCCATCGCGAGGGCCTGGTCGAAGCGCTATCGAAGGAACTTCTGCCCCTGGCCACGGTGGTCACACCCAATCGGGAGGAGGCCGAGACCCTGAGCGGCATCAGGATAGTGGACGCCGATTCCCTGGACGCGGCCGGTAACGCCCTGCTGGAGCTTGGACCGAGGGCGGTCCTGCTGAAGGGAGGGCACCTGGGAGGGGAGATGGCCGTGGACAGCCTGTTCACCGAGGAGGGGGTCCTGGAGGTGGCGTCCCCCAGACTGGACCGCAAGGTCCACGGGGCCGGCTGCACCATGTCCTCCTTCATCGCTACCGGGTTGGGACTGGGAATGGAGGTCCGTGAGGCGGTCAAGGAGGCCAAGCGCCGGATCTATGATTCCATAGCAATGTCCCTGCCGGTCGGAAAAGGTCTGCTCTGCATCAATCCCATGGCCACGCTGTACAAGGAAGCGATGAGGGACCGGACCTTGGATGAGGTGAGGTCGGCCGTGGCGGTCCTGCAGGATCGCCTTCCTCCCGACCTGGTGCCAGAGGTCGGGATGAACCTGGCCTTCGCCCTCCCTTACCCACAGGGATACGAGGAGGTTTGCGGTGTCCAGGGGCGACTGGTCCGAGCCGGGGACCGCGTACGGATGGCGGGTGAGGTGCGCTTCGGGGGGAGCCGCCACATAGCCAGGGTGGTCATGTCGGCCTTGGCCGCAGACCCGCGGACCAGGTGCGCCATGAACCTCCGCTTCAGCGACGCCACGGTGGAAAGGCTTGCTTCGGTCGGTCTGGAGGTCGGCTCCTTCGACCGGGCCGGAGAACCGGGATCGGTGTCTTCCATGGAATGGGGGACCGCAGAGGCCATAAGGCTCTGCGGACATGTACCCGATGTGATCTACGATCGCGGAGGAGTTGGGAAGGAGCCTATGGTCCGGGTCCTCGGCCACCATCCCTCGGATGTCCTGTCCAAGATCTCGGAACTGATGAAGTGAGGGGTTCGTTTTGAAGATAGCGATGTTCACCGATTCCTACCTGCCCACCCGCGACGGGGTGGTGACCTCCCTGCTGCTGACCAAGAGGGAGTTGGAGAGGATGGGGCACCAGGTTTACGTGTTCGCACCCAAACCGGCCATGGGGGAAAAGGAGGAGCCGGGGGTCTATTACTTCAAGTCGATCGGTTTCTCGCAGTACTCCGGATACCGGATCCCGCTTTTCCCGACCAACAAGTGCGAGATCCTCGAAGAGCTGGACGTGGATGTGATCCACACGCACGGACTGTTGTTCCAGGCCGTGAGAAGTATGCTCGCGGGACGGTCGCTCAAGAAGCCCGTGGTGCTGACCTTCCACACCATGGTCACCGAGGCGGCCAAGTTCTACAACTTCACGCCCTTTCCGGATTGGGTGATCCAATTGGGCATGTGGACCTATCTTAGGACCGTGCTGCACAGAGCTGAAGTGGTGGTGGCCCCTACGATGGCCATAAAGAACGAGATCAAGCGCTACGCCCCGCACGTCAAACGCCTGGAGGTGGTTCCCACCGGGGTGGACCTGGACCGCTTCAATCCGGACATTGATGGGAGCGATGTGCGAAGGCGCTACGGGCTCGAGGGTAAAAAGGTCATCCTTCACTTGGGTCGTATAGCTTGGGAAAAGAACATAGACCTGGTCATCAGGGGCTTTGCCATACTGCAGAAGAAAGAACCGGAGGCCCGCCTCCTCATCGTCGGAGAGGGGCCGGCCACGGAGCATGTACGGGCTTTGGCCAAGGACCTGGACATCCACAATAAGGTGATCTTCACCGGGTTCGTTCCCGATTCGGAGCTGCCTTGTTTCTACGCGGCCTGTGACGTGCTCACCCTGGCCAGCAAGTTCGAGACCCAAGGCCTGGTGGTCCTGGAGGCGATGGCGGTCGGGAAGCCTGTGTCGGGCATCCGCTTCCGTGCGGTGGCCGAGCTGATAAGGGAAGGAGAGAACGGAGAGCTGTTCGAGGAGACCCCGGCCAGCTGGTCGCAGGCCACGTTAAGGCTGCTGCGCAACGCCGACCGTTATCATGACGGGGCATTGGCCAAGGCCGCGGAGTTTTCCGCGGGTCAGTGGGCCACCAGGCTGCTGGACATCTATGATTATGCCATCGAATCCAAGGCTGGACGGGCCAACGGCAAAGCATTTTTAAAGCTCTGAACATACGCAGAGATGATGTTGAGCGTCGGCGAGGTCTTCTACGACCTGTTCTCACCGCTGGGCCTGGTCGGCTGGTTGCTCTGCGTCTTCCTGCTCTTCTACATCGACGCCATCGTCTTTCCGACCCTTCCAGAGCTGTTCGTGGTCCTCTTCTTCATCGCCGGTCACGGGACCATGCCCGACTGGACCCTGTGGTCGCTGTTCGTGCTGACCATAGCCATAGCGGAGATCTTGGGGCTGACCACGCTATATCTGGTCGTCAGGCGTCTCAAGGTCCCGCCCAGGATAGTTTCGGCCGTAGATCGCTACCGCCGCTTCCTGCTTGTCTCGGACGAGCGGATGATACTGCTGAACCGTGTGGCGCCGATCCTGCCTTTCACCGGAGCGTTCGTGGCCCTCAGCGGATGGTCCTACAAACGATCGCTGTTCTACCTGGTCATCGGCGGGACCTTGAAGTACGGGCTGATATTGGCGGCGAGCAGCTATTTCCTGACCTACTTCGAGCGAGGGGTGGCCGCCGACGTCACCCTGGTCATGGTTGTCGCCATAATCATTATGAGCTTCGTGGTCTCCACCTATCGGAAGAGAAAGGCCGGACGGCGCGACGGGGCTGGGCAGTAAATAATAAAAAATGGATGGCCGGGAAGGCCAGGAGCTGAGAGCTCACTCCTCGATGGAGACCACGGTTATGGTGAACACCAAGGACTTGCCTAGTAGCTCGGTGTTGTAGTTGCGCACGGCGGTGCCGTTGTCCTCGTCGACCATGGTGATGAAGAAGGTGGTGTCATCATCCAGACCCTCTATCATGTCACTGTCCGTGTCGGTCAGCTGGTGATGGAAGGTGATGGTGTTGGAGTTGCTGTCGATCCCGGTCACCAGTACGTCCCATCCCACGCTTCCCTCCCCGAAGATGTGGTACTCTGCGTTCAGGGTGGGAACGTTCTTGACTGTGACCTTGTCAGCCTGCTGATCGTACTCCAGAACCGTGGCGGCCCATCCGTAGACCGGGTCGTAGACGGTGAGCCCGGCGGACGGGGTATCGTCATACTCGCTCTCGAAGGTGGAGGCGGTGAAGGTCCTCAGCAGAGGCTCGGTATCCGTAAGCTCGAAGGAGACCAGTTTGCTCTGGTCCATGTCCCCATAGGCCTGGTCAGGGGTCAATGTGACCGTCCTGGTCTCACCTACCCTCATGCCGACCACTGCCTCGTCGAAGCCGGTGATCATCTCTCCCCCACCGACAGTGAAGCTCAATGGGGTGTACGAGGAGTTGCTGCTACGCATGGTGAAGGACAGTGATTTGGGGTAGGCAGCGTCGTTGCTCGCCACCGAGTAGATGGAGGTATCGAACACACGTCCATCGGTCAGCTTGCCGATGTAATCCACGCTTATCGTCTGGCCCACGGCCACCACGTCACTTGTGGTCTCTTCGGACTGCCCTCCCTGATACAGGAGGATCACGACAGTGCTGGCGCTGACCATCAGGACGGCGATCAGAACGATGATAAGGGCGCTCACGGCTCCCGCGGCATCCTTGGATAACCTTTCGAACCTCATAACCATGCGGGTCAGGCAAAACATTTCCTGAATTTAAACCTTGCTTACCTCCAGGGACATTTCCAGGGATGCTGGCCAATGATCTTATGCCAGAATCGCTTATTTATATCCGTGGTTCATTACAGAACCCACCCTATCAGGCGATAAGATGAGGACCCTCTACATACACGCCGATTTCATGGAATTCGAGGTCAAAAAGCCCACCCCCGTGGCCGAGGACATCACCGACCAGGAGAAAGCTGGCAGGATGGACGAGGTGCTGGTGGCCTTTCTCACCGTGGAGAAGAAGGACCAGGACCGTGTCGAGGCCGTGGCCTCCCAGGCCTCCGCGGACATCATGGAGACGGCCAAGAAGGTGGGCGCGGAGCGCATAATGCTCTACCCATACGCCCACCTCAGCCCGGAGCTCTCCGACGCCGAGACCGGAAAGAAGACCCTGAAGGAGATGGAGACCATCATCTCTGACGCCGGCTGGCAGGTGCACCGAGCCCCCTTTGGTTGGTACAAGGCGTTCAAGATAAGTTGCAAGGGGCATCCACTTTCGGAGCTGTCCAGGGAGATCGAGGGCGATGAGACCGTTGAGGCTCCCAAGGGTGAAGAGCGTTTCATAGTGCTGCTTCCGGACGGGACGGAGGTGGACCCCAAGGACTTCAAGAAGGGCACCGAGTGCTTCCAGATCATGATGGCCAAGGAGGCCTTGAAGAAGGACTGGCCATCCACCGGTGAGGTCAAGTACACCCGCCTCTGCAGGAAGTTCGGCATCAACTGGGAGAGCATGAGCGACTCCGGGCACATGTGCTTCTCGCCCAAGGGCGCCCTGATGTTCGACCTGGTGGCCGATTATTCATCGCGCATAGTCAACGACATATCACTGCCGGTCTACACCGTCCGTGGCACCAACATGTTCAGCATGGACGAGGGGCCGGTGGCCGAGCACGCCAAGCTGTTCGGCGACAGGCTGTACGTCATAAAGGGAGAGAAGCGAGACTTCGTGATGAGGTACGCCGCCTGTCACCAGCAGTTCGCCATGATGCGCCTCTGGAACATCAGTTACAAGACCCTCCCGTTCGGCGCCTTCGAGGTGGCCGACTCATATCGTCTGGAACAGTCCGGTGAGACCATGCTCTGCTTCCGGACCAGGCGTATGAACATGCCGGACCTGCACGTGGTGTGCAAGGACATTCCTGAGTCCGAGGACTGGTTCTCCCGTCTGGACGAGAGGATATACAAGGAGGCCAACGACCTGGGGCGGGACTATGAGATGCTGGTTAACTTTTCATCCTGGAACGCCTACCAGCAGCACAAGGACATGCTGATGGATATCGTGCGCAAGCACGACAAGCCTGCCCTGTTGCACTTCTATCCAGAGGGCATCAACTACTACTGGACGGTCAACATCGAATACCACATCCTGGATGACCTGAAGCGGGCCAGGGAGATCGGAACGGTGCAGATAGACGTGGGCAACGCCCAGCGCTTCGGCATCACCTATACGGACGAGGAAGGCAAGAAGGTCTTCCCCATCATCCTACACACCGCGGTCATCGGGACCATAGAACGTTACCTCTATATGCTCTTCGACAGCGCTGTGCGCATGGAGACCCAGGGCAAGCTGGGCACGCTGCCGACCTGGGTGCTTCCGGAGCAGGTCCGCTTCATGAACGTCGCGGAGGCCCATCTGGAAAAGGCCAGGGAGCTGGCCGATCGGGTCCGCAAGGCCCAGGTGCGTGTCGGTCTGGACGATCGCTCCGAGACCGTGGGCAAGAAGGTCAGGGAGGCCAAGCAGGACTGGGTCGGTTACGCCATCGTCGTGGGCGACAAGGAGATGGCCTCCGACGTTCTGACCGTCTACGACCGGGCACAGAACAAGAACGTGGAGATGACCGTTGATCAGCTTATAGAGAAGGTGCGCGGGGAGATCGGCGACAAGCCCTTCCGCCCCATGTACCTGCCGAGCGAACTAAGTCGCCGTATCGACATGTGAGGTCGTAAATTGCGTATCGTGGAAGTAAACGCCTTCCATCATCCCTTTATGGGCGGGATAGAGAATCGTCTCCACCACGTCTGCAGACGTTTGGGAAAGGAGCATGAGGTCTTCGTGCTGACCAGCCGTCTACCGGGCACGGCGGACCGGGAGGAGATGGACGGTTACACCGTCATCCGACTGCCCTCACGCTTCATCGACCTTTACAATCCCCCGTATGTACACATCTCCGGGGTCAGGGAGGCGCTGAACAAGCTGTCACCGGACCTGGTGGACCTTCACTACCGCTGGGCCGGATCGCTCACCAATGGCGTCCTGAAATACCCCGGACCGAAGGTTTACACCTGCCACAACACCCTGGGAGAGGGTGTCGGCATCACCCATTACATCAGCGAGCTGAACGATCGCATGTTCCTCCGCCATCTGCACAGGTTCGACAAGGTGGTCTGTGTCTCGGACTACATGAAGAGGGACGTGGCCGCCCGTGGGTTCTCAGAGGATAAATTGGTCACCATCTACAACGGGGTGGACCTGCCGAACGTGGAATGCAACGACGGGGACTTCGTGCTCTCCCTCGGCCGCATCGTGCGCCTGAAGGGACTGGACACGTTGATAAAGGCCATGGCGCACACCAAGTGCCAATTAAAGATATGCGGAGAGGGGCCTGAACGCAAGAACCTGGAAAGATTGTCGCATCGCATGGGCCTGACGGACCGCATCGATTTCATGGGCTGGCTGAGCGAGGAGGAGAAGCTGAGCATGCTGTGCAACTGCCGTGTCTTCGTCATCCCTTCCGTGCACGAGGCCTACGGGATGGTGGCCGCGGAGGCCATGTCCTACGGCAAACCGGTGATCGCATCCAACACCGGCGGGCTGCCGGAGGTCGTGGGGAACGCCGGGGTTTTGGTCCCGGTGGGCGACGAGAAGCGCCTAGCGAAGGAGCTGAACGCCCTGGACGGCGATGCTGAGCTCAGAAAGGACCTGGGAACGGCCGCGCGTGAGAGGATGCGGGCCTTTACTTGGGACGAGATCGCAAAGCGCACCGCGGACCTCTATTCGGACCTGGTCCGGCCTAGCAGATGATCGTCTCCGAGACCAGGACCGTGTACGACGATATCGGATCGATCTGAACAAGCACGTCGCTCATCTCCACGTCCAACACGTGTCCCCCGTAGGAAAGGTCCTCGCTTAGGAAGTGCATGTGGAAGCCTGGCACGTTAATGTCCCCCAGCCCTTCCGACATATAGTAGCCGACCATGGTCCCTTGGACGTTCTCCAGCACTATGGTGGTCTGATTGGCCACTACATCGGCCAGGGGCGGGTAAGGCAATTGCTGCCCAGGCACGCTGCGTATGGTGATCGATTCGAACTCCGCCTCTATCATGACCGCGTAGGCGATGTGGCCGTCGTTCAATCCCTCGCCGACATATTCCTTGAAGTGAGTGTAGTTGTAATCGGCCCCCAGGCCGATGGCCTGTCCGGATCCGA
>Ga0209269_1000418_pt1 | contig 40880 bp, 39 predicted proteins | sample MTBAKMMethaMetaG_FD_187455 | JGI IMG/M metagenome (GOLD analysis project Ga0209269, IMG submission 187455) | Enrichment culture microbial communities from Arthur Kill intertidal strait, New Jersey, USA, that are MTBE-degrading - MTBE-AKM (Arthur... | ecosystem: Environmental > Aquatic > Marine >... | reverse complement strand
GCGGAGAGGAGAAGATGAGAGCCGAACTGCACACCCACACCCTGCTGAGCGACGGGGAACTGCTCCCGATAGAGCTGGCCCGTAGGGCCCTGGTCAAGGGCACCAAGACGCTGGCCTTCACGGACCACGTCTCCCTGAGCAACATCGAAAGGGTGATAGACGAGTCGCGAAGGGACGCTGAACTGGCATCCGAGTGGGGCATGAAGGTGCTGGTCGGCGTGGAGATCACGCATGTTCCCGTCCGCCGCCTGGACGAGGTGGTGGCCAGGGCGAGGAAGCTGGGGGCGGAGATGGTCGTCGTCCACGGGGAGACCATAAGCGAGCCGGTGGAGAAGGGGACCAACATGGCCGCAGTGCTGAACCCCGACGTGGACATACTGGCGCACCCCGGTTTCATCACGTTGGAGGAAGCGCAGCTGGCCCGCGACAACGGAGTGGTGCTGGAGATAACATCGAGGGGATCGCACTGCAAGACCAACGGGCACGTGGCCCGTATGGCCCAACAGGCCGGGGCGCTCATGGTGGTGGACACGGACGCGCACGCCCCCGGGGACCTCATCGACATGGCCACGGCGCTGCAGGTAGCGCTGGCCGCTGGACTGACCCGTGAAGAGGCCGACCGGGCGATCGTGGATACGCCGAAGAACTTGGTCAAGCGGAGGTGGCGCGGCTGAAGGTGCAGAAGTTCGGAGGTTCCTCTCTACGCACGGGAGAGTGCATGAGGCAGGTCGCAGAGATAGTGAAGGCCGAGAAGGCGAAGAAGGCCGTGGTGCTCAGCGCCGTCACCGGCGTGACCGAGATGCTGGTCCAGTTCATCTCCTCCACCCGCAGCGAGGAGGACGTGGACGCCTTCATGAAGCAGATCACCAAGATGCACACCGACCTGGTGAAGGACGCGCTTACGACGGAGAAGTGCCAGGCCAAGGCCATGGAGGAGCTGGTGGCCAAGCTGGTGAAGCTGGAGCGCATGCTTTACGGTTCCTGCTACATCGAGGAGGTCAACCCCCGCATACGCGATTACGTGCAGTGCTTCGGTGAACGTCTATCGGTCATCATGCTTGCGGCGGTGCTCAACGAGATGGGCATGAAGGCCCGGCCCATGGACGCGGACGAGCTCGGGATCATCACCGACGGGCAGTACGGGACCGCCACGGTCAACATGGAGGCCACCCGCCCCAACATCCGCCCTAAGATCATGAAGGCGCTGCAGGAGGACGTCATCCCAGTGATCACCGGGTTCTTCGGACGCGCCCCGGAGGGCAGCGTCACCGTCTTCGGACGCAACGGCAGCGATTACAGCGCCGCGGCCGTCGCCAACGCCATGGGCGCCTCTTCGTTGGAGATATGGAAGGACGTCGATGGCTTCATGAGCGTCGATCCGAAGATCGTTCCATCCGCTCGTCCCATCCCCCGCCTAAGCTACGACGAAGCGGCCGAGCTGGCCTACTTCGGCGCGAAGGTGGTCCATCCCATGACCATGGAGCCCGCCCGCTCCGGCAACATCGAGATCCGGGTGAAGAACGTCTTCCGGCCGGAAGCGCCGGGAACGGCCATCGGCGGCACGGTGAACGTGGACAAGAGCATCAAGTCCATATCATGCATGAAGAACCTCTCCCTGGTGAAGGTGTTCGGGGAGGGCACCGGCTACAAGCTGGGAGTGCTGGCGGACGTGGCCTCCATATTCCGCGAGGCGGAGATCAACATATACAGCGTGGTCACGTCCCTGACCTGCATAGCGCTGCTGGTGGACAAGAAGGACGTGGCCAAGGCCCAGAAGGTCCTGGACGAGAGCGGTGCCGCTCGCGTGGAGACGCACACCGGCTTCGCGCTCATGTGCATCGTGGGCGAGGGACTGGGGTACCACAAGGGACTGGCCTCCCGCGTCTTCAACGCCGTGGCCAAGGAGGGCGTGAACGTCATGCTCATATCTGCGGGCGCTTCGCTGGTGGCCTATCACTTCACCGTGGACGAGGCCGACCTGGATAAGGCCACCAGGGCCGTGCATGAGGAGCTCTTCGGGTGCTGAGATGATAGTGGCGTTTCAGGGTGTGAAAGGGGCGTACAGCGAGGACGCGGTCTATTCGTGGGACAAGGACGCGGGCACGTTGGAGTGCGCGGAGTTCGTGGACCTGTTCGATGCGGTCCGCAGCGGCCGTGCCGACTTCGGCATGCTGCCGGTGGAGAACAGCATCGAGGGCAGCGTCACCGCCGCGAACGACCTGCTGTTCCGCAGCGACCTGAAGGTGGTCGGGGAGGTCATGGTGCTGATCCGCCACTGCCTCATCGGGCACCCTGGCGCGGAACTGGATGATGTTCGTAGAGTGTACAGCCACCCTCAGGCCCTGGCCCAATGCCGTGACCTGTTGAACGCGCATCCGGAATGGCAGAAGGTGCCGGCCTTCGACACCGCCGGTTCCGTGCAGATGGTCAGAGAAAGGGGGCTCAAGGAGGAGGCGGCAATAGCCAGCCGCCGCGCCGCGTCCACTTACGGCATGAAGGTGCTGAGAGAGGACGTGCAGAGCATCGAGGACAACATCACCCGCTTCTTCGTGCTTTCCCGGGAGAAGCGGCAGGAGAGGGGCAACAAGACCGCCCTGGCCTTCACCACCAAGAACCAGCCGGGGGCGCTCTTCGACTGCCTGAAGGCCTTCGCCAAGCACGACGTTAACATAACCAAGCTGGAGTCCCGGCCCTGGCACGGACGTACGTGGGAGTACGTGTTCTATCTGGACCTGGACGGGGATGCGAGGGAGGGAAAGGTGGCCGAGGCCCTGCGGGACCTGGCCGACAGCGCCTCCTGCATCCGCATCTTCGGCTCTTTCATGAAGGCGACCACGCCTTCAATCGGGCCTTAGGGTCTTTATAGGGCGGTCGGCGGGGGACCAGTATTCCCCGTCCCAGTATAGCAGCGCCTGGCTGCGGTCGTAGTTCTCCACGATGTCGGTGTGCATTATCTCGCCGAGATACCAGGTGTGATCTCCCACCTCGAACGACCTCGTCTTCTTCAGCTCAATGTTGATCAAGCACTCGGCGATGCGCGGCGCCTTGGTCCGCTTCCCCTTCACCGGGGTGAGGCCGGTCATCTCGAACTTGTCGGTGTTGGCCCCGCTCTTCTCCCCGCAGGCTATGACCTTGTCCATTAGCTCCTTTCCCGGTATGTTCACAGTGAACTCGTCGTTCTCCTCCAGCAGCTTGTAGCTGTAGCGCGCGGTGGTGACCGCTATGCCGATGATGGGCGGACGCACCGAGAAAACGTTGAACATCCCCACCGTTATGATGTTCTTCTCCTTCCAATCCTTGTCCGCCACCCCGACCAGGACCACCGGCGTCGGGGGCAATGCCATCACCGACCCCATGTGATCCAGGTCGACCTTGTCATCCATGCTGATCATGTTAGCACCGCTATTACAACTGGAGCGGTGCGATAATAAAGCTTTTCAGCGCCGCCTTATGACGTCGCCCAGCACCCTGAACTCGCCGGACCAGTACATGAGGGACTTCTCACGGTCGGCGTCCTTGGCCATCTCCGCGTGGACCACCTCGCCCAGGTACCAGACGTGGTCACCGGCGTCGATGCGTTGGCGCTTGACGCACTCCAGGTTGACCATGCACTCACCTATGACCGGGGCCTTTATCTTCTTGGAGGGGGTGGGTTCGAAACCGCAGTCCTCGAACTTGTCCACCTCTCGGCCGGAGCGCTGCCCGCAGTACAGCACCTCCTCCACTAGGTCCTTGTTGGGAATGTTTATGGAGAAATCGTCGGAGGCCTCCAGCATCTCATAGCTGTGACGGGCCGGGGATACGCCGATGCCCAGTACGGGAGGGTTGAATGAGAACATATGCACCAGGGCCACCGTCAGAACGTTGTTGTTGCCTTTCCCATCGCTTACCGCGGCCAGAACGACCGGGAATGCGGGAAAGGCCCTGCAGGCCCAGATAGGGTTTACCTCGTTCTTTTCCATCATGAAATGCTCTACTGGAGATTTTTGAGGATATAAAATAAGGTTTGGTAGCATTGTTCGCATTGATGGAAGGTTCAAGACAGTAGCATAGAACACATGTTATCCTATTAGTTCACATCGTGTTTAGATCCGACGCGCTCTTATACTATACGGAATCCTGGATACTCTGAAAATGATAGTGAAATCGAATCTGGCTTGTCCATCTGGATGATCGAAGGTTCATATCGTGAGATGGTTTTAATTTGGACAATAAAAAAAGAAGGGTTTGGGAAGAGGTTTATGCCCATTCGTATATGATTACGTCCAGAGCTCCGGAGTTGTCGCCATACTCATTGTCCTTTATGAACAGGCTGATCGTGCTCCCGTCACCGGTGTATAGGATACTGTATGTGTGACCCACATCATCCAGAGCGCCCCAGTCCGTGTTGACCCCTGCGTCGAAGCATAGATCAAGGCCGTTGAACGGTTCGCTGTAAGGAGCGGCGTCTCCTTTCACCCATCCTACACCATAGGCATCATTCCTCAACGCCCACTCGGCATCGGCCAGGTATCCGGCTGAGTTACCAAAGTTCCTGAAGTAATATGTGCCGCTCACCACGATCTTGTATATAGCACCGGAATCCAGCTCCTCGTGGGATTCAGTGGGAGTGGCGGTGGTCGCGGAGACGGTAAAGCTGTCGAACTCTACCCAGCCCTTTATGTCGTAGCAGAAGTACGTGGCCCAGTTACCCCGCTCTGTGAAGCGCTCGCCATCGCCCCATGCGGTCTCGCAGTAGATCACCGGTTCGCATATCTCGCCCGAGGCTGTGTCGGTGTATTGGTTGGCCGGGTCAGGCGTTGGCTCGACAAGTGCTATAGTGGCATCCACCGTGTTGATGACATAGAAATAACCACCAGTAGCGGACTTGTGGCCGTAGAGACTGCCATCCGATCCGAAGGCTAGCTGCAGTGAGAACTGGTCGGGCGTCTTTATGAACGAGAACGCAGTGGTTCCGAGGTCATAGGTGAAGAACTCGTACCCATGACCGCTGACCCCACATAGGCCCCATCCATAGACGATTCCATCCTTCACCGCGATGTCCCCGTTGAACGTCCAGCTGTGAACGTTACCGGAGATATCCGCGATCAGGACGTCCTCTAGGATCGTTCCATCGGGGTTGAACGAGATAGCCCGCAGATCGTCCGTTTTAGATGGGATGTAGTAGTACCTCCCATCATAGAAGTCCGCGCAGGCCACCGTTCCCTGAGCGATCTGTCCGGCCTCGTGTTGCGTGATGCCGTCCCAGAAGTACAGGGTGTCCGGGGTGGTTCCCAGTCCGTAGTCCGTGTAGTACAGGTATCCGTTCACGGCATTGTATGCCAGTCCGTTAGGCGAAGCGCTGTTGGCACCTGGCGGAGTTGGCATCTCGAACACCATGGTGGAGGTGCCGGCGAGAACGTCTATCTCATAGACGTTGCCGGTGTACCTCTGAATACCGTACAGGAACGCGGTGTCGTAGCAGCTGTCATCGATCATCCTCAGAGCCGCATGGGCACCGATCAATACCTCAGTTCCTTGGTCCCAGTCCAGAGGTATGATCTCGATGTACTCGGTCACGCACGGGTCATGGCACATGGTATAGTCGAACTGCCCGGGAACGGGATTCAGGTTCTTTCCGGCCCTCGGGAAATCAGCAAGCTCAAGACCCACATGAACGTGGGTCTCGACGATGCACCATCCTTCTTCGATCGCTCCTTCGCTCAAAGTATACTTCACATAAAGGTACATTTCGTCGTTCCAGACCGTCACATCCCCAACATCCATGTCCTGCCCTGCGAGTAGGTCCACGGTTGATGAGCCACCGTAATCGGCAGCGGACGATGCTGGTGCCATGATCAAGACGCCTGCGAAAAGCATGCAAGCAGAGATCATGACCACTGCTAGTTTTTTCATTAACATATCGATTGTCCCCCCTAATGATGACATTGCGTCATCCTGATATATTTTAATTCGACCTGAGCCTATAAACTGATTTCGGTACAATCATCGAACCGTGAATCGACATTATCATATTGAATATCGTGCCAATTTCTTATCTGGCTGTTCGTTTGCTCCATAAGGTGTTTTTAAATTTGATATTGAATTTTGAAGTTTTATTGTTTTATTTAATATATTTAATAACCTTTGGATAAAGGCGATAGAGCATGCTCATGTTATTATCTACTCGTAGCAATTCAGGAATGAGAAAATGAAGGCAAGGATCGGCATAATCGGAGGCACCGGGGTCTACGATCCCGAGATGTTCGAACTTAAGGAGACGGTACGTCCACATACGCCCTACGGGCCGGCCTCGGACGAGATACAGGTGGGAGAGCTGCAGGGCGTCCCCGTGGCCTTCCTGCCCCGCCATGGCCGCGGGCACGTTCTCCCGCCACATATGATCAACTACCGCGCCAACATATACGCCATGAAGCAACTGGGCGTGGAGAGGATAATATCCCCTTGCGCGGTCGGTTCATTGCAGGAGGAGTACAAGCCCGGGGAGATCGTCCTGGTGGACCAGTTCATAGATTTCACCAAGAGCCGGAAGTACACGTTCTTCGATGGCCCGAAGACCGTGCATATCGGCGCCGCCGACCCCTTCTGCCCTGAGATGAACGGGCTTTTCGCCAAAGAGGCCAAGAAGGCCAAGATACCGCTGCACGTCGGCGGCACCTACATCTGCATAGAGGGTCCTCGCTTCTCCACCCGCGCCGAGAGCAGGATGTACCGCGCCTTCGCGGACGTCATCGGGATGACACTGGCCCCGGAGTGCGCACTTGCCCGGGAGATGGAGATGTGCTACACCAGCCTGGCCATGATAACAGATTACGACGTGTGGGCGGACCACCCTGTGGACACCGCCGCCATCCTGCGCGTGATGTCGGAGAACATGGACCGTATCCGCACGATGCTCTCCAAGACCCTGCCGAAGATACCGGCGGAGCGGAAGAAGTGCGAGTGCGGCAAGGTGCTGGAAGCGGCCGGGGCCTGATCAAAGGGCCTTGATGGCCCTCAAGGCCTCTTCGGCGTGCTCCTTGGAGCGCAGCGGGGAACTGTACACCATGCGTATTCGCCAGTCCCGGTCGATAACGTAGGTGGTGCGCGCATGGGTCCCCCCGATGCCGTAGGCGCCGAACGCCTTCCTCAGTTCTTCCTTCTCGTCGCTCAGGAGAACGAACGTCAGCTCGTGCTCCTCGGCGAACCTCTTATGCGTGTCAACGTCGTCCGAGGACACTCCGACCACCTCCGCTCCGGCGGCCTGGAACTGCTCGTGCATCTTCCGGAAGGACACCGCTTCCATGGTGCACACCGTGGTGAAGTCCTTGGGATAGAAGTAGAGCGCCAGGACCTTCCTGCCCTTGTAGTCATTGGAGCTTACCGCACGCCCGTCCTGGTCCAGCAGGTCGAAGTCCGGGGCCGTGTCCCCTTCCTTGAGCTTGGTCGTCATCGTGATGTATCATGTTCGTCCCGGGAACCATAATGATTTGTATGGCACGCATGAAACTTTTTTATCTACCAAATGTGCATTCATTTGGTATGACCTGCTACTTCCGGCATCTCGATAAGGTTTTCAAGAAGGCGGGGTTGCAGATAGACATCGACAACCGGAAGCGCGTCGATATCATCATTCATAGTATGGTGGGAGTGGAGTACAAGGACTGCACCCAGACATGGAAGGCGGTCAAGGAGCTGCTTAAGGACGAGGACGCGTTCGTTCAGCGGCTGCGGGAAGAGTGTCAGGCCAGCAACATATATCTGGACTACTGATCACTCACCGATGTGCTTGCGGTATGCCACGGCATCCATAAGCTTCTCCGGCTCGCCGGGGTCGGACATCTTTATCTTCGCGAGCCATCCGTCAGTGTAAGGCGATCTGTTAATGAGCGAGGGGTCGTCGTCCACAGGGGCGTTGACGTCCACGACCTCACCGGAGACGGGGGCATAGACATCGGCGGTGTTCTTGACGCTCTCCACGATCGCCAGCACGTCCCCCTTGTTCAGAACGTCGCCCTTCTTCGGAAGCTGAACGTAGACGAACTCGGTAAGCTCGCCCTGGGCGTGATCGGTGATGCCCACGGTGGCGACCTCTCCATCGACCTTCGTCCATTCGTGGTCCTTGGTATAGTGGAGTCCCTCTGGTACCTCGCTCATGATATCGTTCCTTGGAACGGAGTACGGATATTTATGCCTCTTGCGGTGGCGTTCAACAAGGAATAAATATCTGGGGCATGATGGAAAGGGGCATGCGCATAACCGTCAGGGGAGTGGTCCAGGGGGTCGGCTTCCGGCCTACCGTGCATCGCCTGGCCAGGTCCATGGGTCTGTGCGGTTTTGTGCAGAACAACGGTTCCAACGTGGTCATCGAGATCGATGGCGATGCTGATAAGTTCATATCGCGGCTCCGGGCGGCGCTACCCCCGTTGGCACGTTTGGACGATGTGGAGATATCCACAGGGCTTCCCGACGCCGACCTGAAGAGGATGGGGTTCGTCATCGTTCCTAGCCAATCGGGGACGAGAGGGGTGGGAATTCCGAACGACACCGCGGTCTGCGATTCATGCCTGAGGGAGATGTTCGATCCCGCCGACCGGCGCTACCTGTACCCTTTCACCAACTGCACCGACTGCGGTGCGCGCTTCACGGTCATCGAGGACCTGCCTTACGACCGCCATAAGACCTCCATGCACCCCTTTCCTATGTGCCCGGAATGCCAGAGGGAGTACGAAGACCCGGACGCCAGGCGCTTTCATCATCAGACCGTCACGTGCCCGGTGTGCGGACCCCGCTACTACCTGTTGGACCCGGAGGGGAGGAGGGACTATGCCGATCCGATAGCCAAGTTCGCCTCCGCCCTGTCCGAGGGAAAGATAGGCGTGGCCAAGAGCTGGGGCGGCATGCACCTCTGCTGCACTCTGGACCGCCTGCAGCACATGCGCGAATGGTACCGCAGGAAGGAGAAGCCGTTCGCCATCATGGTGCGGGACCTCGACGCGTTGAAGCGCTATGGGAGGCCGACGCAGCACGACCGGGACCTGCTCATGTCCTCGCACCGGCCCATCGTACTGGTTCCGAAGGTGGATGACAGGATCACGGAGCTGGTGGCCCCGGGGCTGGGCAACATTGGCGTCTTCCTTCCCTACACCTCTATGCAGCACCTGCTGTTCCATTACCTGAACGATGACGCCCTGGTCATGACCTCGGCCAACGTCCCCGGGGAGCCGATGGTGCTGCGGGAGAGCGACGCCCTGAGCCTGGGTGCGGACCTGTACCTCATGCACGACCGGGAGATCGTGAACCGTTGCGACGATTCCGTGGTGCGTTCCTTCGGGGAATGCACCTACTACCTGCGGAAGTCCCGCGGGCACATTCCCTCGCACATCGACATACCTTTCAAAGGCGTGGCCGTGGGCGTGGGAGCCCAGGAGGGATTGGCCGGCGCTCTAGCATTCGGCGAACGGCTGTACGTGACGCAGTACATCGGCGACGCCACCTCCCCCGGCGTCCTGGAGTTCCTTGAGGAGAGCTTGAAGTACCTGCGCCGGCTGCTTGGCGCGGAGAGGCTGGACGCTATCGGCATGGACATGCACCCTGGCCACTCCACCAGGCGTTTGGCGAAGGCCTGGGCGGAGGAGAACGGGATCGAGCCGGTGGAGGTGCAGCATCACCACGCCCATGCCGCGGCCCTGCTGGTGGAGTCCAAATTGAAGGAGATGGTGGCCATCACCATCGACGGCACCGGTTATGGGGATGACGGGGTCGCCTGGGGAGGGGAGGTGCTCCATTCCGACCTGTCCTCCTACCGTCGCTTGGGCCATCTGGCGGAGGTACCGCTTCTGGGCGGCGAGAAGGCCGTCTATGACGTGAAGCGTATCGCCTTCGCCCTGGCCGAGATGACCGGTGGCGGCCTGGACTACTTCCAGGAGAACGAACGGGAGGTTTTCCGCAAGATGATGTTGCGTTCCGGAACCACCACCTCCTTCGGAAGGGTCCTGGACGCCATATCCGCCTACCTCGGCATATGCGACCATCGCACCTACGACGGGGAACCGGCCATGAAGCTGGAGAGGTGGCTTGATGATGCGCAGCGCCTGGACCTGGTGCCGTTGGCGCGGAAGGGTGACGTCATTGATACCCCGGCGATGTTCAGGAGCATGATGGAGGCCTCCGGCAGCAGGGCCGACCTGGCCGGAAGCATGACCTATGCCATGGTGCGCGGGCTGGTGGACATCGCCGCCGAGGCCGCCGAGGACCAGGGCATCGAGCACATCGGTCTCAGCGGAGGGGTGAGCTACAATCGCGCCATATCCGCTTGGACCAAGGAGCTGGTGCAGGCCCGCGGCCTCAAGTTCGTATGCCACGACCTAACGCCCAACGGCGATGGCTGCATTTCCACGGGGCAGTGCGCGGTGGCCCTCTCCCGCCTGTGACCCTTTTCTTGCACCCCTCACCCTTCGAGGACCTGGCGGACGATCGACCAGGCCTCTACCTTTTTGTTGAGCGTAAGGGGATAGGCGGTGGAGGTGGAGGGCAGCACGACCGCCATCGGCCTGCTGTGCCCTTGACCGGTCCATCCGCACACCGCCTCCTGATAGTGTCTGGCGGCCTTCTGACCGTTCAGGAAGACGTGGCCGATCCCCGGGTTCTCATCGAGCAGGCCCTCGAGGTCGTTCAGCACCCCGTTCTTGATGGTGGAGTCCTTGCTGTCGATGATGTCGCACTCCTTGAACACGTCCCAAAGGCAGATGCGCCTATCCATCAGATAGTTCAGCCTGGCGTCATAGTCCGGACCGGGCGTATCCCCGAAGATGGCGTGGACGATCGTCCAGAACTGGTTCCTGGGGTTGCCATAGTACTGCCCCTTCTGCGCCGATTGCTCGCTGGGGATCGTTCCCAGTATCAGGACCTTTGGCCCCTGTCCGATGATGAGAGGCAGGCCGCTGCGGTGCTCATGACCTCCCTTGTCGTTATTCTCCGCCATGCCTGACATGATGGTTCTTCGACCCCTTATGGATGTTGAGTTGGACGATATGACCGACAGTAATTATATGGTAAATGCCATTCGGTGGCGTTAAGGCCTATCAGATGAGGAAGCTCATAATTCTGTTGGACGGCGCGGCCGACGAGCGCATATCAATATTTAACAACCGCACCCCCCTGGAAGCGGCCAACAAGGAGTTCATGGACGGCGTGGCCAGGGACGGCAAGGTGGGTACCACGGACGGCAAGGACTACACCCACACCTTCCTACTGGAGCTTCTCACCGGCAAACCGTACGAGATCCCTCGCGGGGTCATCGAGGCCTACGGATTGGAGCTGCCGATAGGCGAGGACCGCGTGGCCTACCGCATGACCCCGGCGAAGATCCACGACCATCATGTCGACTGGTACTACAACATCACCTGCGATGAGGAGATGTTCCTGCAGAGAGCAATAATCAAGAACCGTTCCAAGCTGGCGTCCATGGACCCTAAGATACTGGCCTATTCAGGAGGAAAGGGGGTTCTGACGGTCAAGGGGAACGAGATACTGGACTTGCCCAAGCCTCCGGGACCGGCCAAGCTGAACGGCGACGACCTCGGACCTTTCGAGGTGTTCGCCAGAGGAGTCCGGGAGAGCACCGGCGGCATCGCCCTGCTTCCTTGGGGCGGGGGGCTGGGAAAGGTGGCCGTGGACGTGCGACGGGAGATAACCAAGGTCCCGGACCTGGCGGTGATCTCCAAGAGCCCCTCCGCCCTGGGCGTCGGCAAGTTCCTGGGCATGCAGACCAAGAGGGTCCAGGGATTCAAGGAAGGGATCAAGGTCGCCAATCAGATGCTGGACAAGGACGACGTCTTCCTGCACATAGAGGAGACGGACGATATCAGCCACAAGTGCAACCCCAAGAACAAGCTGAAGCTCATCGAGGAGATAGACCGGGAACTGGTCCGCTACGGAAAACGCTTCCGGGAGTGCCAGATCGCCCTCCTCATCGATCACGGCGCCTCATCGCTGACGGGGGAGCATATGCGCATGAAGGTCCCCTTCGCCGTGTGCGGCGGCAGATGGAAGGGCGAAGGTAGGGAGTCGTTCCATGAGAACGGCGGGGAGCACTTTTCCTTGGGCACGTTGCTGGACACCATCCTCGAGGATTGATCCTGTTCAGTTTGCAATAGATTAAATAGGTTCTTCGTATTGAGTTGGATGATACAACCATTACATTTTCACATCTCACTTTGGGGTTCTGATCATGCACAAAGCTGACATAATCTACGCGTTCGAGGAGCAGGCCGGTAGGAAGTTCGTGGAAAGGGTGTGGGGAAAGGTCCCCACCTTCGCCGTGGTCATAGGGAACACCGAGACGGCCAAGATCCCGGGCGTGTCGGCGGCCGGTGCGGTGCCGGAGATTACTGACTTCACCCCCGCCGCGGACGTGGAACTTCTGCACTACGGCCGTTGCAAGTGCATCGACGGTGTGCCGGTCACCCCTACCGGAATTCCGACACCGGGCATCATCACCATGAGCGCGCTGCAACTGTGCCCCATGCCCCAGTTCGCCATCAATGGCGGGGTGCGCGTGAGGCCGCACACACCCTACTTCGAGATTGAGGGAACGCCGGGCGGGGACATACGCACCGGCAAGGCCCTCGAGGACCCTGAGCGCGTTTATGCGAACGCTCTACTGCTAGGGAGGGAGATGGCCAAGAACAACGAGTGCCTGGTCGTGGGCGAGAGCATCGCCGGAGGAACGACCACTGCGCTGGCCGCCCTGCTGGCCATGGGATACGATGGTCAGGGTAAGGTCTCCAGCAGCTTCATCGACAATCCCCACTCCCTCAAGACCCAGATCGCGTTGGAAGGACTGGCCAACGCCCCTTACAGCAAGGAGGAGATGAGGGCCGATCCCCTGAAGGCCGTTCAGGCCGTGGGAGACCCCATGATGCCCGCCGCAGCAGGCTTGGTCGCCGGGGCGGCGGAGAGCATCCCGGTCATCATGGCCGGGGGGACGCAGATGGCCGCCGTCATGGCCATGGTGAAGGGGCTCTCACCTGATTCCCTAGGCAACCTGGCCCTGGGGACCACCAAGTGGATCGTGCAGGACAAGAGCTCCGATGTGCGGGGCATCGTGAAGCAGATAGGCCCTGTGCCGATCCTGGCCGCGGACCTTGACTTCGGACCCTCCCAGCACGAGGGGCTGAAGATATACGAACAGGGACTGGTCAAGGAAGGGGTCGGTGCAGGAGGCATTTCTGTCGCCACCTTCCTCAGCTCGCGGGGCAAGATAGGCAAGAACGAGATGCTCGACGCCGTGCAGAGGAACTACGTGCAACTGATGAGCATCATGCGCAAGTGAGGCGGCGTCGAAGCTCGTCCTCGGCCTGCTTCAGGTCCCGGGACGTGTTGACGTTGATGACCACATCGGGGTTTTCGGTCATGAAGTAGCTTCCCGGAAGGAACTCCCGGGTCAGCATTCTTTTTCGGTCGACCACGCTCACCCCGCACGGTATCACCGGACGTCCGTCAACGTTCTCGTAGAAAGTGACGTCCACCCCGAACTCCAAGGCCTTTTCCAGAGGTATGCCCACGGTCAGGGACTGCTCCTTCCTCCGCAGGTACTCGGAGACCACCTCATCGACCAGCTCCGCCCTCAGCAAGGGCAGGTCGGCCGGGCAGATGAAGATGTGGTCCTCCGCTATGCCCTCCGCGGCCTGGATGAGGTCGTGGCAATACTCCGTACCGGACGTCTCCAGTAACTTGACGCCCATGGAAGCGAGGTGCTCCCTGGTCCGGGGGACGTTGTCGCTAACGGATACGTAGACGGATGAGATGCCGTCCACCTCCAGCATCTGCTCCAGGACCAGGTCGACCATGGGCCTCCCCATCAGAGGGGCCAGGGGCTTCTCCACGCCCAGCTCCTTTATGCGGGTCCCCTTCCCTCCGGCGGTTATCAGCGCGGCGACGGTCATAGAAGCACCACCAGTATCATCACTATCATGACCAGGGGGCGGCATATCTCGTTGGTCGCCCCCAGCACGTCCCCGTTCACCGCCCCGAAGTTCCTCTCCGCCAGCTGGCTCATGAACAGCCCCACGATGGAGCTGACCGTCCAAGCGGACGCGACCACGGCCGCCATCGTGAACAGCGACCACTCGGAGAACAGCAATGCATCGAGCATGTAGACCAGTCCGAGAGACAGGGCGATGGACAGCACGGCCGAGAGGACCGCCTGCCCGCCCTTGGTGTTCGAAACGAACATGTTCCCCAGCCCCTCCCGGGCCTTTCCACCGCTGGCGCACAGGACCATGGCGTTCTTGTTCATGATCTCCGCCACCAGGGGGACGAGGAGCAGCGCCGCGCCCCATAGCGAACCGAGGGCGGCGAAGGTCAGGATGCTGAAGACCATCACGTAGCCGACACCTCCGGCCCCGGTCTTGGAGTCCTTCACGGCCGCCATCTTGCGTTCGGCGTCGCCTCCGCAGACCATGCCGTCGCCCAGGTCGCTCAGCCCGTCGAAGTGCAGGAAGCGGTTCAGCAGATGCGTTGCGGCGAAGGCCAGGGCCGCGGCCACAAGTACCGTGGTCCACTCCGCTGCCACGTACATCATGGTCCCGGAGACCAGGCCGTAGAACAGGCCGATGAACACTATGAGATGGAAGTTCCTTGAAAGCGCGTTCACGTCCTCCCCGTCGCATTTGGCGGGAATGATGGTGAACAGGGTCAGAGCGGACTTGAGCGCACCTATGACAGTCGTCCCTCTCCCTCCAGTATCTCGGAATAGATGACGGACATGGTGGACCCGATCAGCGAGGCCACGATGTCGTCCATGAAAGGACCGAGGACCGACAGTATCCCCGGCTTCTTCTTGTCGTAGCGTATGTACTCGAAGAGGCACTTCGTGCCGCCTATGTATTCGGCGAGCGCGATACCCAGAAGCTCGTCGGCCAACAGGTGCACGGGGTCCTCCTGGAACTTCGATTCGCTGAGACCGTACAGTTGGCCGTAGCGCCCCTTCTCCTCCAGGGCCATGGCCGCCGTGAGCAGGGCGTTCACGTTCACGTCCATGGCCAGGTTCTCCAGCTTGTCCTCGAACCTCTTTCGTATCTCCGCCTCGTCCCAGGCCGGGTCGAGCGCGTTCATCTCCTTCACCGCGTTCCACATGTCATCGTAGGTGATGCCGCGGATGGCCAGGGAGCGCAGGAAGTGCACCGAGTCGCCGTTCGCCCCCTTCCATCGCACGATGGATTCGCCGAGACACCCGCGGACCGCCGCGGCCATCGATATGCCGTGGTCGGAGCTTGTGCCTGACCACATGCACCTCTCCCCCTCGATCGGGCAGGCGATGAGCACCGCGTCGCTGGTGGTGCCCGTCCCCGGAATGTGATGGTCCCGCAGGGCGGCCACCTTGGCCTCCGTCACGGTCATCACCGCGTTCACCAGCCCGCAGTCGTCCAGGGGCCTGTCGGTGATGGCCATGATGTTGATCGTGCCTACCTGGCGATGCGGGACCGAGCCCTCCCGGGAAGATTCCCCGGCGTTGATGGAGTTGGATATGCCCGCGCTCAGCAGGGCTATGGCCCTGCTACCGTTGTGCTCCAGCTCGCGGGCGCAGAAGGCCTTCTCCAGCTTGGCCGCGGTCATGAAGCAGACGGTGTCCTCCGGCATTTTCAGGGTGGAGATGAGGCAGCGCAAGTGCTCCACCGGGTCGTCGTGGTCGTAATGCAGAGATACCTGCACCATGAGCACGGAGTCCGTCTCTCGCAGCCCGCCGTTCAAAATGGTGGATGCAAGTACCCTCATGCGCCGGGGCAGCCTGATCGCCACGTACGGATAACCATCGACGTTCCCCTTCTCGATCCGAACTTCGCTCAATCTCATATCAACCACCTATCAGTCCCCAGAGCAGGTCCTCCGCGAAGACCTGCGCCTGCGCCCCTAGCAGTACGTACAGGGGTATGACCGCCGCGAATATGAAGAGATATGAGGCCAGGGTCATGACCTTTATGGTGTCCCTGAGCACCTCCGGGTCTTCGGGAAGCGGCCCATCGCCCATGACGTACCATCCCATCTTCTCGAAGCGTATCCCCAGCCCTCCGGCGAATGCCGACATGTGCCATCCCTTGTTGGGGGAGAGCGTTTGATCGTGATACTTCCTGGAAGCTTCCCAGGCGGCCCTTCGGTCCTTGCCCAGCAGCGTCAGGGAGAGCAGTATGAAAGGCACGGACGCCCTGGCCATCAGCCAATTGGTGCAGTCGTCCAGCTTGGCCGAGAACCATCCTACGTGACGGTATCTGTCGTTCATGTATCCCACCATGGCGTCCAGGGTGTTGGACGCCCGGTACGCGACGACGGCCGGTATGCCCAGAAGCCCGAAGTAGAACAGCGGGGAGAATATGCTGTCCACGGTGTTCTCCGCCGCGCTCTCCGCGGCGCAGGAAATAACATGAGGTTCGTCCAGCTGGCTTACGTCACGCGAGACCATCATGGCCGCTTTCTGGCGACCCATCTCCAGGTCCCCGGCCACCAGCGCCTTCCGCACCGGCTCGGTGTGCTTGGCCATGGCCCCCATGGCGAACATGGTCTTCAGCAGCACCCCGCCCACCAATGCCCACGCCAGGAGCCCCATGGTGTTCCTGACGACGGACATCAACAGGAGCGCCAGGAAGGTGAAGAGCACGATGGTGATAAGCGCCAGGAACGCCCCGGCCACCTTCTCCCTCCGGGGGTGTCCGCGAGCGATCCGTTCGTTCAGGAAGGATATCACCGCCCCCATCCACACCACCGGGTGCAGGGGGTTCGGCGGCTCGCCCAGGAAGCGGTCCACCAGCAGGGCCACCAATATCATGAGCGAAGCGTAAGGGACCAGCTCAAACATGCATACGCGCTCCGAAGGCAGTGCTGCGCATCTCCCGTGCCGTCTCCTCCATGGCGGAGATGAGCAGGTCGTTCTTCTCGGGCGTCTTCACGCTGAAGCGCACGAAGCGGTCGAACGGCCTGCCGAACGTCGAGCAATCTCGGACCAGCACATGGCGCGGAAGAAGATGTTCGACGATGTCGACGGCTGACAGCCTGGGGTTGCTTACCCGGGTGAAGAAGAAGAAGCACTGGTCCGGAAGAGGAGAGAAGAGCCCGGTCTTGTCCACCGCCCTCTTGATGCGGTGCCGCTCCGATGCCATCATCTCCGCCGCCTTACGCACATGACCCTGGTGCTCACGAACCAGCTTGGCGCCCACGTACTGCTCTATCACGCCCAGGTTCCAGGACAGGCGGGCGCGGTCCATCATGTCCACGATCTCCTCGCTTCCCACGCCGTAACCGACGCGCATACCGGGGATGGCGAAGGACTTGGTGAGCGAGGATATTATGAAAAGGTTGCTGTGGTTGCGGACCTCGGACATGCAGGAGACGCTCTCGCGCTCCTCCACCAGCTCCAGCAGCGTCTCGTCCAGGAAGACCAGCTTTCCGGCCATCTCGCACTCCTCCACCAGCTCCATGATCCTGCGCCGCGGCTCCACGGTGCCGGTGGGGTTGTTGGGGTTGCAGACATAGACGGCCTTGGCCAGAGGCAGCTTCTCGCGTATGGCGTTCATGTCCAGACGGAAGGCGTCACCCTCCATCAGTGGAACGTCCAAGATGTTCGCTCCCTGCATGCGGCAGGCGTGCGAGTACTCGGAGAAGGTCGGCCGGGGGATGATGACCCGGGACTTGCGGGAGAGGAACACTTCCGGATACAGCCGGATAAGCTCGGCGGAGCCGGCCCCAGCGATCACGTTCTCCGGGGAAACGTGGTGGAAGGAGGCCACCGCCTCGCGGAAGTCCGCAGACACATCATCAGGGTAGTGGCTCAACTGCTGCACGGCCTCGGCCACCAGCTGCGGAAGCTCGGCTGGAGGTCCGTACGGGTTCAGATTGTGGCTGAAGTCCTCCACTCCCGGGAACTTCCAGCCATGTCCTCCGTGGACCGGCCTCTTAATCGGCAACAATTCCTTTTTCACAAGGTCTTGGATCTGCATCGTCGCCATTCTCCAGGTCGGTCGGTCTCAGGGGTATGACGAATATCTCGCCCTTCTCCCTTATCACCGACACCTCCACGCCATAGACGGCGCGTATTACCTCCTCGTTGATGACCTCCGCGGGAGGTCCGTAGCTCAATATGCCGCCCTCGCTTATGACGATGACCAGATCGGCGTACTTGGCGATCAGGTTTATGTCGTGCGAGGCGGTGATCACCGTGACGCCCTGACGGGAAAGGTCCTTCAGGGCCTGCATGACCTGCAGCTTGAACTTTAGGTCCAGGTGCGCGCTGGGCTCGTCCGCCAGCAGGATCTTCGGCTGCTGCACCGCGCCCTTGGCCAGAAGCACCCGCGCCTTCTCCCCGCTGCTCAGCTCGCCCAGCTTTCTGTCCCGGAGGTGGGTGACGTGATAGGCCCTCATGGCCTCCTGCACCAGCCGCTCGTCCCTCTCCCCCTCCCACCATATGCCGGTGACGAAAGGGTATCGCCCCAGTGCCACGAACTCCTCCACGGAAAGGTGGAAGTCGTCAGGCACGTCGGCCGGTATGTTGGCGCACAGCTTCGCGATCTCCATCATCTTGAGGCGGTCCACGTCCTTGCCATCGATGAATATCGCACCTTCCTGCGGTCTGAGCACCTTGTTGATGCAGCGCATGAAGGTAGTCTTTCCGCAACCGTTCGGACCCATTATCCCGATGAGCTGGCCCTTGTGGGCGTTTATCGTTATCCCCTTCAGCGTCCTGGAGCAAGGATTGCGTTTGGTGCCGTAGCTGAAGGAGATGTTGTCCACCTTGACCGTCAGCTCGTCCTCACATGACATATTCCTTGCCCATCCTGACCATCAGGTACCCGAAGAACGGTGCACCGATGATCGATATTATGGCCCCTATCGGCAGCTCCGAGGGAGCTACCACGGTCTTACATACAATGTCCGCCACCAATAGAACGTTTGCCCCTAGCACCATGGACGCCGGGAGCAGAAGGCGGTGGTCCCCCCCGATTAGCATGCGGACCAGGTGCGGGACGATCAGACCCAGGAAGCCTATGACCCCGGTGAAGGCCACGCAGACAGCGGCCAACGCGGACACCAGGATGAACATCCCTGTCTTGAAGCTCTTGACGTTCATGCCCAGCTGCCGGGCCTGCTCGTCACCCAGCAATATGACGTTGAACTCCTTGGCATAGAAGAGCATGATCACCGACAGCACCGCGACGACCACGACCATGATCAGAGCAGAGTTCCAGTTCAAATAGGCGAAGGAACCGAACAGCCAGAACAGCACACCGTGCAACCGGTCGGCGTTGAAGTACATGAGCAGGGTGGTGCCGGCCTGCAGCGCTATACCCACGATGACCCCGCCCAGCACATAGCTGATCGGCCTGCCTCCGGCAGCCTCTGCCAGTATCATCGTGAACATGAAGGCCCCCACCGCGCCTATGAAGGCCATGATCGGAGTGGCGTAGGCGGATATGCCCATGAAGGTCACTCCGGCCAGCACGGCCAAGGTGGCCCCCAGGGCCGCCCCCGACGAGACGCCGGTGATGTAGGGGTCCACCAGAGGGTTCCTGATCAGCGCCTGCATGACCGCTCCCGCCACCGATAGACCGGCGCCCACGGCGATGACCCCCAGGGCACGGGGAACACGGAGCTGCCAGATGACCAGTTCCTGGGTGTTCTGATGAGCTCCCCCGTTCTGTATGAGGTTCCACAGCGCGGCCATCGCCTCTTGGAAGGATATGTCCATGACCCCGGTGGTCAGGGATATGATGAAAAGAAGGACGAGAGTGATCGAGCCCAGGCCCAAAATGAGCGCCAGCTTGTACTTGGCCCGACCAGCCTTGGTTTCTTCCATTTAGCATACCTCGGTGTTTGGACCTCCGAACCGGTGCGAAGCACCGGCCGGATGTCGGTTGTTTCCCGTAACACCAGGCGGCTATTATATTTGCGCCCTGGTCACGGGGAAGGAGGATTCGTTCATTCTGTCCTGGCTATGACGATCTCCATGATATCGGCGCCGTCCGTCAAGGAAAGGGCGTCGGCCTCGTTGGAGAGGCTGGACGACACCCAGTCGACGTAGTCATCGGATATCACATGGGGCATGGTCACGTTGAACACCTCGGGGTGAAGTATCTTGGCCATCAGCTCCACGGCGTCCACCATGCGCGGACCGGGGCGGCAGAACACGTTGTCGGCCTGTCCGGTGAATATGTAGACCTTGCCGTTCTGCACCGCGGAGACCTCGGACCATATGGTGTCGTTCTCCAGGTCGGCGATGATCTCCTCACCAGGGGTGGCCAGGTACATCATGGACACCAACAGGAATTCGGGTTCGGTGTCGAGCAGCGACTCGACCGAAACGTCCGGCCAACCGGTCAGGTTGGAGTAGACGTTCTCCCCCATGGCGTGCACCATGATGTCCTGGGTGAACGTTCCGTTGCCGCTAAGGTAGATGGGATCTAACCACACCGCGAACACCATGGACTTGAGCTCCTCGGTGTCTCCGATGGCGTCCTCGAGATCGGCCAGCCTGTCCTTCATGGAATCGTTCAGGTCCTCGGCCGCATCCTTTACCCAGCATATCTCTCCGATCATGTCGATCGCGGTGTAGACCTCCTCGAAGGTGGTCCCCTTCTCGAGTATGATCAGGTTCAGCCCGGCGGACTCCAGCTGGGCCACCATGTCCATCTGGGCCTGCACGCCCAGGTCGATCAGGATGAGGTCCCCATCGGCTCCGATGACGGCCTCCACGCTAGGGGTGAAGTAACCGCCGACACTGGTCAGCGACCCGTTGGCCTTCCTGGCACTGACGTCCGCGGGCCAATCACAATAGTCGGTCACGGCCACCAATCGGTCACCGATGCCCAGGGCGTAGACTATCTCGGTAAGCGAGGGTGAGCAGGAGACTATGCGCATCGGCGCCTCGGAGGTGGTGACCGTCCTCCCGTCCGCATCGATGACCGATACCGGTCCCTCTTCCTCCCCTCCCGAGGGGTTCATTCCAATAACGACCACGGTCCCCACGGCCACCAATGCCAGGACCAGTAGGACGGCTATTATCACCTTTCTATCCATGATATCACACTTTTTGTAATTGAATTGGATGTTACATCCAATGTATTTGGATATATCATCCAAGTATTTTAGCGTTAGCCGTTCCTCGCAGGGGCGCCCTTGATGTCCTTTATCTAAAAGGACGCCCATCGTTCTAGACCGAAGGGAAAAGCGTTGAGATTATTGCAGGAACTGCGGAACGAGCCGTTGATTCTGGCGCATCACCCCCTGTGCGGCCGCTTCGATGATCACTTCCTAAGGATCGGGGAAAGACGCCTGTGCCGGGGGTGCTTCACCGTATACCCATCTGCGGTGGTGCTCCTGATCGTCCTATTACTGCTTGAAATGCCGTTCTCATCGTACTTCGTTCTGGCCCTGATGCTCTTTGCCGCTCAGCTTCCTAGGTTCCTGCCCTCCCTTCGTGGTCTGACCGTTCCGTTCAACTTTCTTTTGGGAGGCAGCCTCGCCGCAATCCTTGCGTCGATGCTCGTCTGCCCCGCGAACCTGCGCGCCCTGTTCTATCCGTTCGTCATCGCTGTTATCGTGGCCTTCATGTACCTCAAAGGCCGGCGGGTCCTGGCCACATGCCGGGGATGTACTGACCATGATTCCTTCCCGGCCTGCGCCAGAGGGGACCGTGTCAGAAAACTGTAATGATGGGCAAGTGGTTAATAACCGGAAACGAGATTTTGCATAGGGGAAGCTAGATGACCAAGACGTTCACTGGTAGCTGGATCATCGTGATCATTCTTCTATTGATATGCTGGCCGGCTGCGCTGATCTATATCCTGATCAAGTGGGAGGAACCGTCTTCCTATGGCACGGGAAGGGTGTGCGGGGCCTGCGGGCAGAACTACGACTACTCCTTGACCGCCTGCCCCCGCTGCGGTCGTCCGTCCTATTATTCCAACGCATCTCAGCCCTATCAGCATGGAAGCGCCTTCTGCAACAGGTGCGGCGCGCCGATCGAGCCCGGTGCCCAGTACTGCTCGAAGTGCGGCAACCGTTTGTGACCGTAGGTCAGCTTCGTTCGACGATCCTTTCGAGCGCCTTCAGGTCCAGGGCCCCTTCCCAAGCCTCCAGCAGATGGTCGAGCCCCTGCACCCAGTGTTGGCGTACGTCCCCTCCGTTGGACGAGCGGCAGACCTCCCTGGAGATGTCCATGGAGTCCTCCGGCGGAGCGGCGAAGCGGACCATGGGGAGCACGCCCAGGCAAGGGACCCCCATGCGGGACTCCAGTTCATCGATGCCGTCGCTCAGGATGGTGGCGTCCCCCCGGAAGCGGTTTATGATGAAGCCCTTCAGGAGGTCCCTCTCCTCCTCGTCCATCAGGAGATATGTTCCGTAAAGTCCGGCGAACACGCCCCCCTTCTCTATATCGCCCACCAGCACCACCGGTGAACGGACGGACCTGGCCAGCCACATGTTCGTCACATCCCTTTCCCTTAGGTTCATTTCCACCGGGGACCCCATGCCCTCGATCAGCACCATCTCCCTGCCCAGGGCGTTCTCCTCGAAGGAACGGAGCACGTGTTCCCTCAGCTCCTCGATGAGAAGCTTGCCGTCCCCTGGACCGATGTCCCTCAGCGGACGTCCCCTCAGCACGATCTGGCATTGACCGTTCCCCTTGGGCTTGATCAATATGGGGTTCATGCTCGCCGACGGCTCGATCCCGCAGGCCCAGGCCTGGTAGGCCTGAGATATGGCCATCTCCATGCCGTCCGCGGTGACGAAGGAGTTCAGCGATACGTTCTGGGCCTTGAAGGGGACGACGTCCTTACCGGAGCGCGCGAAGTGCCGGCAGAGGGCGGCGGTCAGCGTGGTCTTTCCGGCGCCGGAGGTCACTCCCTGCACCATGAGCTTACGAGGGATCGCCGTCACCTCCCAGCAGTGCGTCCAGGTCGAGATGCTTCTCCAGCTCCGCGGCCAGGACCTCTAGCGAGGCCTCTATCTCCGAATCGTGGTCCGTCGTCTCGTACGTCCCGGCCGCCCTTTCCTTGACCATGGATAGGAACAGCCGTCGGAACGATGGCAGGTCGAAGGCCCCGTGCAGATATGTGCCCATGACCATGTTCCGTTCGTCCCAGGCCCCCTCGCCTCGGCCGTCGGGGTCCAGGATGAAGAGGGGAGGGGCCTTGCACTCCGTCCTCCCCATGTGGATCTCGTACCCCCGGACCTTGCCCCCGCCGGAGGCCAGGGAACCGCTGACCTGCACCGTCCTCTTGTCATAGGATTCGAAATGGGTGACCGCGTCCAGGAGACCGAGCGCCTCCGTCTCCCCGGACGCCCCGCCCTCCAGGCCCTGGGCGTCGACGATGGTCCTACCTAGCATCTGATAGCCACCGCACACGCCCAGGACGGGTACGCGACCGGCCTTTTCCAGTATGGCCTCGGCCATTCCGGAGCTGCGCAGCCAGAGCAGGTCCTGCACCGAGTTCTTGGTGCCGGGGAGTATTATCGCGTTCGCACCCTCCAGCTCATGGGGGCTTTGAACATAGGAGACCTTAACCCCCTCCTCCAGGCCCAGGGCGTCGAAGTCGGTGAAGTTGGAGATCATCGGCAAACGGACCACCGCCACCAAGGTCCCGCCCTCCTGCTCCGACGAACCGATGTCCATGGAGTCCTCCACGGGAAGGTACAGATGGGGAACGTGCGGCAGCTCCGCGATAACGGGCACACCGGTGAGCTCCTCTATGATGTCGAGAGCGCTGCCGAGCGAACCGCCCCCGGGGCACATGTTGTTGATCAGCACCCCTTTGAACAGTCCGCGCTCCTCATCACTAAGAAGGTTGAGCGTGCCCACGGCGTAAGCGAAGGCCCCGCCCCAGTCCACGTTCACCGCCAGCAGGCAGTCCGCCTTGGCCAGCTTGGCCACGTACATGTTGGCGACGTCCCTTCCCCTCAGGTTTATCTCGGCCGGAGAGCCGGCCCCTTCGATCACCACCACGTCGTTGGAGCGCATCAGCCTTTCAAGGTTCCTGGCGATAATCTCCGGGGCCTCGTTGGGCACGAAATTGGAATAGTACTCCTGCACCGTGCAGTCACGGTGCGGGCGGCCTTCCACGATGATCTGTGAGACCACGCCGCCCTTGGGCTTCAGCAGTATGGGGTTCAGCTCCCCGCGGGGGCGGGTGCCGGCCGCGCGGGCCTGCAGGTCCTGGATTCGGGCTATCTCTTCGCCGCGCTCGGTCACCATGGAGTTGAGGGACATGTTCTGCGATTTGAAGGGCGCGACCCGAAGGCCCCTGTTCCTGAAGGCCCGGCAGAGCGCGGTGACGACGAGCGACTTGCCAGCGCCCGATGTGGCGCCCAGCACCATGATGGCCTTGGCCCTCCTGCGATGCTTGGCATCGAGCGTCCTCTTCAGTTCCTCCCTGGCCGCCTTATCGAGCCCGTCGGGACCTACCTCCGGCATGATCGCAAAGAGCGATGCGGCCACATCGTCCCGGTGCATCCAGAGGCAGTTAAGGCATGACCAGACCTTCCCCCCGGTGCGTCTGGACGTCACGAACTCACCGAGAAGCGGGTCCTCGCAGGGATACAGGGGGCAGAAGCAGAAGGTGCAGTTCTGGTCCGGGTGGTGGCAGGGGTAGTGCGGGCATTCGGTGTTGCTGCCTATCAGACCTCTGGCCATCTGGGAGCGCAGGACCTTCGCATGTTGAGAATAGTTCTCCTCGGAATCGTCCTGGACCCCTTCAGTTGGATTGGTCATCCAAGGGGGTCAAGCCCTTGGGCCCATAATATCCTTTTGCCCGTCCCCTGCAATATTTTAAGGGGAGTACCGCTTACTGCCATCCGAGAAAGATGGTGCCGACTGCCGACTCCTTCCATACCAAGAGCGTGCTCGAGCTGAACGATGGGCCTCTCAGCTATTATTCCCTGAGGAAGCTGGAGGCGGGCGTTGACCGTTTCCCGTTCTCCGTGAAGGTCCTCCTGGAATCCTTGCTGAGACAGGAGGACGGAGTGCTGGTCACGGCGGAGGACGTGGAGAAGCTGCTCTCCTGGACCCCTGCCGGGAACGACGATGTCGACATCCCGTTCATACCTGCCCGGGTGGTCCTGCAGGACTTCACCGGCGTGCCATGCGTGGTCGATCTGGCGGCCATGCGGGACGCCGTGCGGGAGATGGGCGGCAACCCGTCGCGGATCAATCCGCTGGTCCCGGTGGACCTCACCATCGACCACTCCGTGCAGACCGATTACCACGGCACCTGCTATGCCCAGGATCTCAACGAGCATATGGAGATGGACCGGAACCTGGAGAGGTATTCCCTGCTCAAGTGGGCGCAGGGTTCCTTCCACAACTTCCGGGTGGTGCCGCCCGGCAACGGTATAATCCACCAGGTGAACCTGGAATGCCTGGCCTCGGTCGTCGCCGAGCGGGACGGCGTGGCCTTCCCCGATTCCGTGTTCGGGACGGACTCGCACACCACGCAGGTGAACGGCCTGGGGGTCCTGGGCTGGGGCGTCGGAGGCATAGAGGCGGAGGCGGTCATGCTGGGACAGCCGTACTACATGCCCCTGCCGCAGGTGGTGGGGTTCAAGATCACTGGCAAGCTGAAGGCCGGAGTGACCGCCACGGACATGGTCCTCACCGCGGTGGAGATGCTGAGAGAGAAGGGAGTGGTGGGCAAGTTCGTGGAGTTCTATGGGCCGGGGATAAAGCACCTGTCCCTTCCGGACCGTGCTACCCTCTCCAACATGGCCCCGGAGTACGGGGCCACCATGGGCTTCTTCCCGGTGGACGAGGTGACCATATCCTACCTGAAGCAGACCGGACGGGAGCACCTCTGCCATCGTGTGGAAAGCTACTGCCGGGAGCAGGGGCTGTTCTACGAGGACCAGACCCCGGACTACAGCGACCATCTGGAGCTGGACCTGGGGACGGTGAAGAGGTCCTTGGCGGGGCCCAAGCGCCCGCAGGACCGCATCGAGCTGTCGCGGATGAAGGAGGCCTTCGATGGGATCATGGCGAAGCAGGGGGGAAGGAGGCAGGGCGCCCTCATGAAGGACGGGGACGTGCTGATCGCCTCCATCACCTCCTGCACCAACACCTCGAACCCCTCGGTCATGATGGCCGCCGGTCTTCTGGCCAAGAAGGCGGTGGAGAGGGGCCTTCGTCCCAACCCCAACGTCAAGACCTCGCTGGCGCCGGGAAGTCGGGCGGTGACGACCTATCTGGAGAAGGCGGGGCTGCTCTCCTACCTGGAGTCGCTCGGGTTCCATGTGGTGGGCTACGGATGCCTGACCTGCATAGGCAACAGCGGACCGACCCGGGAGGACCTGGCCAAGGACATCATGGATAACGATCTGACGGTGGCGGCGGTCCTCTCCGGCAACCGCAACTTCGAGGGGCGCATATCCCCTCACGTGAAGGCGAACTACCTGGCCTCGCCTCCGCTGGTGGTCGCCTTCGCCATCGCTGGACGGGTGGACATGGACATGGAGAAGGAACCGTTGGGCGTGGACCCCAACGGAAGGCCGGTCTTCCTGAAGGACCTGTGGCCAACGCCGAAGGAGGTCAAGGCCGCCCTGCGAAAGGTGACCCCCGCCATGTACCGCAAGGCCTACTCCACCGTGTTCCAGGGCAGTGAGCTGTGGGACCGGGTTCCCGCGCCCAAGGGAGAGACGTTCGAGTGGGACCTGTCCTCTACGTACATACGCAAGGTCCCCTTCTTCGACGGCATGGGAAAGGAGCCTGAGCAGTTGAAGGAGATCAGGGGGGCGCGGGCGTTGGCGGTGCTGGGCGACAGTATCACCACCGATCACATATCCCCGGCCGGTAGTTTCCCGTCAGGGAGCGTGGCCGGACAGTACCTCATCTCTTTGGGGGTGGGGGAGAAGGACTTCAACTCCTACGGCTCCCGGCGCGGGAACCACGAGGTGATGATGCGCGGGACGTTCGCCAACATTCGGTTGAAGAACGCCCTGGCCATGGGCAAGGAGGGCGGATACACCTCCATCATGCCCGACGGCACGGTGACCGACATCTTCTCCGCTTCCCGGGAGTACCTGAAGAGGGGAGTCCCGCTCATCGTGCTGGCCGGCAAGGAGTACGGCACCGGCAGCTCGCGGGACTGGGCGGCCAAGGGGCCTCACCTTTTAGGCGTTAAGGTGGTGATCGCCGAATCGTTCGAGCGCATCCATCGCAGCAACCTGGTGGGCATGGGGGTTCTGCCCCTGCAGTTCGCCCCCGGGCAATCGGCGACCTCGTTGGGATTGGACGGCAGCGAGGAGTTCGACGTTCAGGTCATCGAGCTGAAGCCCAGGGCCGAGGTCACGGTCACGGCGCGAAAGGGCGAGAACGTCATCACCTTCAAGGCCATGGCGCGGCTTGACACCCCGGTGGAGGTCGACTACTACCGCAACGGCGGGATCCTGCAGGCGGTGCTGAGGAAGCTGACGGCGTAACCTCATTATAATCGACATTTCTTCCATGGTGCCGTGGTAAACGGCGGTGAGACGGTCATAGAGGTGAAGGACCTCACCAAGGTCTATCCAGCAGCCAGACGGCTACTGGGGGACGGGGGGAAGGAGAAGATGGCCGTGGACCTCGTTTCCTTCAAGGTCCATAGCGGTGAGATCTTCGGACTGCTGGGTCCGAACGGCGCCGGGAAGACCACCACCATCAAGATGCTGTCCACACTGCTCATCCCCACCTCCGGGAGCGCAAGCGTGCTCGGTCTGGACGCGGTCAGGGACGCCGTGCGCCTGCGTCCGCGCATCAACCTGGTCTCGGGCGGGGAGCGCGGGCTCTACTTCCGCCTCACCGGTCGGCAGAACCTGGAGTTCTTCTCCGATATGTACAGGGTACCCATGGAGGAGAAGCGGAGCAAGATCGACGGGCTCATGGAGATGGTCGGGTTGACCGAGGCCGCGGACATCCGCGTGGAGAACTACTCCCGTGGTATGAAGCAGAGGCTCCATTTGGCCCGGGGGCTGGTGAACGACCCGGAGGTCCTCTTCCTGGACGAACCGACCCTGGGCCTGGACCCCGAGATATCGAGGGAGACCAGGGGGCTCATCCGGCAGCTTTCGGAAGGGGGTATGACCATCATGCTCACCACCCACTACATGTTCGAGGCCGACGAGCTGTGCGACCGTCTGGCCATAATCTCCGACGGGCGGATAAGGGCCATGGGCTCGCCGTACTCGATGAAGGAGGCGGTGCGCAACGACACGGTCATCGAGATCGAGGCCAGGGAGATGGGGGTGGCGCAGAAGAACGAACTGGCCGACCTTCCGGGAGTGTCCGCCGTCTCCATCGAGTTCCTGGAAGGCAGGCAGCTGGCCAGGGTGGTGGTTGACGACGCCCCTTCGTTGATATCGAAGGTGGCCTCCATGCTGGAGGAACGGAAGGTCATCAGCATAAGGATCGACCAGCCCACCCTGGAGGACGCCTACATCAAGCTGGTGAACGGGAAATGATCAGCCTGCGGGCCATGAAGGCCGCTCTGAGGCAGCAGTCCATCCACTTCTTCGTCGATCCGCAATGGGTAATTCCGAGCATCATCGCCCCTTTCATATTCACGACGGTCACCCTGTTCCTGTTCCGCCATTCCGGCGGGGACCTGCTGCTTTACGCCGTCCTCGGCGGCGGCGTGCTGGGCATGTGGGGGAACACCATACACAGCAGCAGCTGGTCCATAGGCTACGACCGCATGAACGGGACGCTGGAGGCCATCATGGTCACGCCGGCGCCCCTGTCCTCGGTGGTCTTCGGCCGCTGCCTGTGGAACTCCTTCCTCGGGCTGCTGAACGCCCTGGCCGTGTTCATCGTGGCCCAGTTCGCCTTCGGCATCGACGTCGCGGTACGCGATCCGCTGGGCTTCGCCGTGGCGCTGTTCGCGACCCTGCTCTCCCTGTCCGTGCTGGGCATGGTCTTCGGCGCCTTCTACGTGGTGACGCGGGCCTCCAGCGCCTTCTTCCAGATGCTGGAGTTCCCCATCTACGTGCTATCGGGGGCGGTCTTCCCGCTCATGATACTCCCCGAGTGGAGCCGGCCGTTCTCCTATGCGATCCCCGCGACCTGGGGGGCCGAGGCCCTCAAGATCGCCTCCTTCACCGACTATTATTCATTGGGCCTGGGTTTCTACGGCACCCTGGGCATCACCGCTCTGACGACCGTCATATACCTGCTGCTGTCCTTCCAGCTGTTCTCCTACCTGGAGAACAAGGCCAAGGTCAACGGCAGCCTGGTGAGGTATTGAGATGCTGAGGGACGCGGTGGGAGTGAAGGCCTCGGCCCTGGTGGCCATGCGCTCACAGTTCGCCGTGGTCGGCCCTGCCCTGTGGCTCCTGCAGATACTTTCGACCTCCCTCTTCCAGATGTGGTTCTTCGTTCTGGTCAGCGATTTCGCCGACGATCCCGGCGCGGGCCCGGCGTACGTGGCTTTGGGAAACGCGGTCTCGTCGCTGACGTACGCCGCGGTCTATGGCGTCACCATGTCCGCGGGGGCGGAGAAGCACATCGGGACGATGGCCACCATCATGTCCACCCCCACCCGCATGTCCTATGTGTTCCTGGGCAAGGGTGCGTACCAATCGATCATCGGTCTCTTCACCGTGAGCATGTCCCTGCTGTTCGCATCCCTCTTCTTCGGAGTGGACCTCTCGATCGCGGAACCGTTGACGTTGGCGGTGGTGCTGCTGGTCACCTGCTTCAGCATGGTAGGGTTCGGGATGGTCATCGGTAGCGTGGGGGTGTACCTGCGTTCCTCCATGGTCCTGGGCTCGGTGGTGCTGTACCTGGGGCTGCTGCTCTGCGGCGTCAACTTCCCGATCTCCTATCTGCCGACCTGGCTGCAGCCCGCCTCGTACGTCTTCCCGCTCACCTACGGGGTGGAGGCGGTGAGGCAGGTCGCCGCGGGGGCCGGCATCATGGACATCTCTGGGCTCCTGATGGTAATGCTGGTCATAGGCTGCGCCTTTTACGTCCTCGCCTACCTTCTGTTCGATTTCTTTGAGAGACTGGCATTGAAGAGCGGGTCGTTGGACGTTTTCTGATCACAGTAGCCCCAGCACGACGAGGGCCATGCTGACCACGGTGTACGGCAGGAAGGTGACCGACGCCTCCCGGTGAAGAAAGGTCCTGACGCCTTCCCTCAGTACCTTCCTGGAGAGCAGTGCCTGCGCCGTCCTGGCAAGCAAGAAGGTGCTGAGGACGGAGATGGCCAGGGAGAGGTCTCCCCCGTCAGTGAAATGAAGGTACCACACCGCCGCCACCGCCGCAAAGCAGCCGACGATGGTCGACCAGGCCCATTTCGGGCGTCCGTTCTCCCGACCGGCGTCGGCGAACATGCGTGCCCAGCGATCGGGATACAACCTCATGGACAGCAGAAGGAGGGAGCTCATGACCCCCAGGAAAAGACCGAGCGCGGACAGGGGGCCCATGCCAATAAAATCCGGACGGGGTTATTTCAAATCTCGCATCGGACCGTCCTTGCGCACCGTCTCCACATCTCCCACCAGTATCCAGTCGTCAAGGGTATGGAAGTCCCGGCGGGTGAAGCGGAAGGAGGGGACCTCATGGAAACGATCGACCGTCACCAGGATGATGTACCGCTTTCCGGCCATGCGCAGGAACTGGTTCTCTGACAGCCACAGAGGGCGCCGGTACTTTTCCAGCATGGTCACGCTCTCCTCGTGCGAGAGCTTGGGGGAATCGTACACCGTGGTGACCGTTCCCCGGCCGTAGATGATCTGTTGGCCGTCGTTCTCCGTGAAGTACAGAACATCCCCTGCCTTGACCTTGCCGTAAGGGGAGCGGCGGCCGTTGTAGGCCCGCCCCACCATGGTCTTGTTCCCCAGCCTCATGGCGTCCAGGGCCCCGGCCGGCTTGTCCAAGTAGACGATGTGGTCCATTCGTGCAAGGAATGGGCGAGGTTGGATAAACTGATTTCCTGGGGGCTCACACCACGGTCATGATTATGGTGATGATGCGATGGTCCTCGCCCTCCCCCGCACAACAGATGTAACAATCGGCCCTCAGATGGCTGCCGTCCTTGCGCCGGAGCATGGATGGCATGGTTATGTGCCCGTCGTAGTTCGACCGCACGTGCATGCCCATCCTCTGGTCCGCTGGCAGCAACAGGGCGAGCGAGCTGCCCAGATCGTTCAGTTCCTCCCTGGTGTATCCGAACTTACGGCAGACCGCATCGTTGAAATCGAAGATACGACCGTCCATGTTGGTGACCAGTACAGGATGCGGGCATTTGTCGCGCATCCCGCGCATGGGCCCCTCGGGGTCCAGGACCTCCTCCCTCAGCTGGTCGGCGAACCCCCACATCTCCTGCATGACCGAGAGCTTGGCCGGTTTGTTGCGGAAGATGACCACGATGCGGTCCACGACATTGCCCATCTTCACCGGCACGCGCCGCACCTCCGCCTCGAACAGCCCGTTCGTGAGATGAATGGACTCGTCCACCACCGTGGCATAACCATATTGGAAGACCTCTTCATAGAGCTGGCCGGTCCCTGGTGGCGAGCCTGGGAACAGCTCGAAGACGCTCTTCCCCTCGAAATAGGTGTCCTGGTCGTTCTCCTTGAGATACCTGATGAAGGCGTGGTTGCCCATGGTCACCCTGAGGTCCCGGTCCACCATGAACACCGCGTCATCCATGGCGTCCAGCATGGTCCGCAGGTTGTTCTCCGCCTGCAGTAGGGAGAACTCCACCATGCGCCTGCGCAGCATCTCCTCCTGCAGTTGCCTGTTCATCTGCATCAGCCGGGACCGTTCCTCCTCTTCGCTCAGCCTCTCCTCCCGCTCCGCCTTGATGTTGTCCAGAAGCTGATACAGGTCCCTTTGGCGGTCCATGGTCCCCCCTTCCGTGGTGGGAAGGTAGTAGAAGTTCCGGCTGATCGCTCCGTCCATTATCACCTTGGGAAAGGATGCCAGGGACTTCAGCAGGAACTCCGGGGAAAGGGAGACCAGATCATAGAGGCATATGACGGTGAGCCCCAGCTCCTCCCTTACCAGGTCCAGTTCGTGCCAGGAATCGTCGGACGGGACCTGCGCGGCCAGTTCCTCGGGTACGTTCATGATCAGACGGGCGCCGGAGTAGCCTAGCCCCTTGGCCTGTTGCATGAAGACGCGCATGTGCTGTCCGATCGTGACCTCTGAATAGCCTTCGGTCAGGGCCTTGCTGAAGGGTATCAACACTATCGAGGGATGACGGTCGATGTCCATCCCCAGGGCCTTGAGGTGCTCCTTGAGCACGGATGTGTGGGAGCGGCAGAGGAGGGCGCACATCTCCCTCTGGTCGATGGAGTCCTGGAGCAGCGAGGCCAAGGTCCCTACGACCTCGTCCAGGCGATGATAGAACATGGCGGCCTTCTCCCCCGGAGACAGGGAGGACAGTAGATGGACTGGATCGGTTGAGGTTTTAGTCATGTCACCTTTCGGACCGACCACGGTGATGGGAAACGGTGCTATTGTAAATAATCTCTTCCTGTCCTTTTCCTCACGATAAATCTAATTCATCGCCGCCCTTATACGCCCTCATGTGCCTGGTCCCCGATCACGAGATCGAGTCAAGGATGCGAGAAGGTTCTTTGGTCATATCTGATTTCAACCCGGAGGGACTGACCCCCAATGGTTACGACCTGCGTGTGGCCGAGGTCAGGGTCGAGGGAGGGGAGAGCGTCACCTCCGGCACGGCCACGGTCCCTCCGGGGAAGCTATTCTTCGTCTCCACCGTGGAGAGGGTGGAGCTCCCGGACGACCTGGCCGCCCAACTGTGGACCCGTACGTCCTGGCTCCGCAAAGGACTGCTGATGGGGCTGGGCAAGATAGACGCCGGGTTCCACGGGACGCTGACGTTCAGCGGTCTCAACGCGTCGTCCGTTCCCGTCGAGATGCCCGTGGGAAGCCGATTGGTGCAGATGGTCCTGGAGACCATGCATTCTCCCGTGGAGCGCACCTATGCCAAGCGCAGCGGGAACTATCAGGGGCAGAAAGGCATAACGTTAAAGCCAACCGGACAGAAGTAGGTCCGCGGAGAAGACCGAGGAGGACGGGGAATAGGTCTTAAGCTCCTCGCTGCGCAGCACCTCTATCTCCACGCCCATTCCGTTGGCGATGCGCCGGAGGTCCTCCAGCACCCCCTGGAAATCGTTCCTGTCGCAGATATGGTAGAGGTGCATCACCCCTCCCAGCTTCAGCCTGGTCAGGGCGTCGGCGAAGAAGTCTGTGGCCGAGTGAGGGAGGTTCATTATGATACGGTCGGCGCACGGAAGGTCGAACACCCATTGCCGGGCATCTCCCTCCAGGGGCACGACGTCCTGCACCTTGTTGAGCAGTACGTTCTCCTTCATGAGCTCCACCGCCTCCGGGTTAAGGTCTATGGCGTATACGACGCCCGGCCGAGCGAGCTTGGCGATCATTATGGCGAAGGGGCCTACGCCGGAGAACATGTCCACCACCGTCTCGCCCTCCTGCACCAGGGAGGCGATCCTCCTCCGTTCGTTCGACAGTCGGGGATTGAAGTATGCTTTTCGCGGATCCACCATGAAGCGCAGCCCGTACTCCACGTGCACGGTCTCGCTACGGTCCTCTCCGGCGATGACCTCCAGGTCGCGCACCCGCAGCTCGCCGGCCACGCCATGGTCCATGAAGACGGAACGGAGACGCGGGAAGGCCGACATGAGCGCTTTGCCGATGGCGCCCGAGTGGGGCAGGAGCTCGTCCGGAAGGCGGATTATGGCGATGTCGCCCAAAGTGTCGAAGGCGGTGGGGAGCAACGGCCTCAAGGCCTCGGGGACATCGGCCAGGAGCTTGTAGTCCCGCTCCTCCCGTTCGCGTTCCTTGAAGTCCCTCTCCTCCACCGGCATGCCCTCTGGCTCGGTCACCACCGGAAGGAAGAGATGCTCAGCGTCCTTGTCGACATATAACGATTGGTCCAGCAGTCCGTCCTCTAAAAGCTTTTTACGGACGGACTCTCCTTTCCCCTTTCGGACCCTGACACAAAGGGAACGCACGGTGTTGCCATGGGAGAATTGATATTTGTTGGTTTAGGGCTGGGAGGCGTGGAGGACCTGAGCGCCAGGGCCCTCGAGGCGCTCAAGGGATGCGACCAGGTTTTCGGGGAGTTCTACACTTCCAAGCTCATCGATTCCACGCCCGACGACCTGGAGAAGGTCATCGGCAGGAAGATTGTCCGCCTGTGCCGCAAGGAGGTGGAGGAGGACGAGATCGTCATCGAGGCCGCGAAGCAGGGCAAGGTGGCCTTCGTCACCGCGGGCGACACCATGGCCGCCACCACCCACGTGGACCTGAAGATAAGGGCGATGGAGGATGGCATCCCTACGCAGCTCTTCTACGGGGTCTCCATATTCACCGCGGCGTCTTCCGCGCTGGGACTTCAACCTTACAAGTTCGGGAGGACCGTCACTATACCGTTCCCTGAACCCGGTTTCACGCCCCTCTCCCCCTACGAGAACATATACGAGAACTGGTCGCGCGGTCTGCACACCTTGGTGCTGCTGGACATCCGCGAGGAGGAGGGCCGCTACATGACCGCCAATCAGGCGGTGCAGTGGCTGATCGATGCGGAAAAGGCCAAGGGGCTGGGCATGATCACCGACAGTACGGTCATCTGTGCCGCGGCGCGGGTCGGCTCTCGAACGGAGAAGGTGGCCGCGGGATATCCACAGAAGATGCTGGTGGAGGACATGGGCCCGCCGCTGCACGCGGTGGTCGTACCGGGTAAGCTCCATTTCATCGAGGCTTATGCCCTGGTGAAGTTCGCCGGAGCGCCGGAGGAGATCGCGGACGATCAGAACCTGTAGGACAACAGAAGGGAGACCTTTACCCTCCTGCCCAGGGATGGGTCCACCATGGAAGTGAAGAGCAGGCTCTTCACCCTCAGCATGTACGACATCTCCTTGACGCAATCGTCCACACTGATGCGGTCGGCCACCCCTTGGGACACTATCATGAACGCCGCCTCAGGGACGAACTCGGGAGAGGGGAACCATGGCGAGGTCAGGGCCTCCTCCACCGCCAGCCTTTCCTTTTCTAGGCCCATACCGTAACCGATCCCGGCCCGAAGTTCCCTTCCGGAGAAGTTCTTCTTGAGCGTTGGGAGGGCCTCCGCCGTGAGGCAATGGCAGAGGTCCGTGGGCAATGAGAGCATGATCTGGTCCATGACCCCGAACGCCTTGCCCAACGGAAGGTTGGGGGCCAGCTTGATGAGGGGATCGTTGGCGTAGACCGCCACCAGGTCCGCTGCGGCGCGCAGGCGGGAAAGCCCCTCCCTGGCCAGGGAGCGTCGGTTGGGCCCCTCGACCGAGAAGGGGAGACAAACGCTGGCGAAGGTCAGCGTGCTGTAGTGTGACAGTTCAGCGATCAGAGGGGTGAGACAGCTTCCGGTCTCACCGCCCAGTCCGCTGAACAGGAAGATGATGTTCGGTCTACCGACCGCATCCACCAGCCTTCTCTTCCAGGGCAGGTCTGACACGTGCAGGGCGGTGGAAGAGCTGGTCCTGGCCACGACCATCTCGCTTCTTTTCAAAAGGACCTGTTTGTGACCTGGTACGCCTACGTCCCCCTCCTGGCAGACGGTGAGCTTGTTCCCGGGCATCTGTGCGGCCATGTGCCTTCCAGCTCCGCCTATCCCCACCACGAGTATCTCTGGACGGGGAAGGGAGGATTCGCTGGACAATTCCACGACCTCTGGTCGCACATGCTCATTAACGCCATCCTCACATATCACATTTTCACCGAGCCCGTAGAAATCACTATACCCCATGTGGATGATGGCGGCTTCGCATGACGGAACTGGGGAGGGTGTTCGGCAACCGGGTGATGGAACTGCGCTTCCGCACCTCCGAGGCGGAGGACCTGCAGGTGGGCGAGATGCTGGTGGTAGAGGAATCGGGAGCCAAGTTCCTGGTCCGTACCATGGACGTGCTCTTCGGCGCCGACGCCGATGAGGACGATTGGCTGGAGAGGGAGGCCGGAGTGGCCCTGAGGAAGGGGGCCGATGGCCATTACGATTACGACAGCGTCAGGTCCAGCCTCTTCAAGGTGGGGGTGTGCACGCCCCTGGGCTGCCTGAAGGACGGTGGCTACCGCAAGGCCAAGTCCATACCCCGCCATTTCTCGTCCGTCCGTCGGGCGGACCAACGCGATTACGATTTCCTGAGGCCCATGATGGGGGACGTGGAGGTGGGTCGCCTGCGGTCCGGGGACCGCGTGCTGGACTTCCGGGTGGGCGTGGAATCCCGCTCGTTCCCGCATCACGTGGGCATATTCGCCACCACCGGGATGGGAAAGAGCAATCTGATGAAGTCGCTGGCGCTCTCCTGCATGGAATCGAGGCGCTGCGGCTTCCTGATCCTCGACCCGCACGGCGAATATTTCGATGGGGGAGAACGGGGAAAGAAGGGGTTGTCGCACTCCAAGCTGGCGCCGGACGCCCTGGACGTATACTCGTCACGACGCCTGGACGGGCCGCACAGCACCATCCACGTCTCCAGCGGGGAGATCGAGATACCGGACCTGGCGAACCTCTACGAGTTCTCCGGGGCACAGCTGGAGTGCCTGCAGGCCTCGCAGTGGCGCTATGGCGAGCGATGGCTGGAGGAGCTGAGGGACAAGAGCGTGGCCACCATCGTGAACGACCTGAGCGGCCGTTTCCACGAGGGCAGCGTGAACGTGATCAAGCGCCGTTTGGACTCCATATTCCAGTTCGACCTTGTCACCACGGACCGTGGGCTGAGCATGACCAGATCGGTCATCTCCGCCCTGCAGAACGGGAAGACGGTCCTGGTGGACACCTCCAACATGTTCGAGGCCGAGGAGCTGTTGGTGTCGACGGTCCTCACCCGCGCCGTGTTCGAGCACAACAAGTCCCTGTATTCTGACAAGACCAAGTTCGAGAGGGCCCCGCCCACGCTGATAGCTTTGGAGGAGGCGCAGCGCGTCCTGTCGCAGTCCAAGGGCACCGTGTTCGCGCAGATCGCCAGGGAAGGTCGCAAGTTCAAGGTCGGACTCTGCGCCGTCTCCCAGCAGCCCAAACTGATCAACGAGGAGATCATCTCCCAGTTCAACACCCTGTTCATACTGGGCCTGGCGGACAAGCGGGACCGGGACATCCTGAGGAACTCGGCGAAGCAGGACATATCCATGCTGGACAACGAGATACAGATGCTGATGCCCGGGGAGGCGCTGGTATCGTCGCCCTTCACGCCCTTCGCCATACCGTGCCGGGTGCACCTTTACGAGGAGTACCTGGAGGAATCCAATGCCAGGGCGGGGGAAAGGACCAATAAGGTAAAGAAGGATGTGGGACAGCAGTTCTTTTGAGGAGTGTTGATGGAGGCTAGCGGCGACCTGTTGCTGGAATTGGCCATAATACTGGTCACGGCCGGGGCCATCTCCGTTCTCTTCTCCAAGCTGCGCCTGCCGGTGGTGATCGGATATCTGGCCGCGGGCATGATACTGGGGCCTAATCTCTTCGAACCTTCCTTCGTCAACGACATAGAGGTCATCAACGCCCTGGCCGATGCCGGCATCGTCCTACTGATGTTCACCCTGGGACTGGAGTTCAACCTCAAGAGGCTACGGAAGGTGGGGCTCTTCGCCGCCCTTGCGGGAACGGTCGAGATCGTGCTGATGATCACCCTCGGCTACGGACTGGGAACGCTCCTGGGCTGGTCCACCGTGCAGTCGGTCTTCCTGGGGGCGGTGATGTGCATCAGCTCCACGGCCGTCATAATCAAGGTGCTCACCGACTCCGATATGATGAAGAAGGAGTTCGCCGAGGCCATCGTGGGGATCCTGATCATAGAGGATATCGCCGCGGTGATAATACTGACGTTGGCATCTCCGCTGGCGGCCGGAGGGGGCATCTCCATAGGCGGGATACTCATGCAGATCGCCTACATAGGCATCTTCATGCTGATACTGCTGATATTGGGCCTTGCGGTCGTCCCCCGGCTACTGGACCGCTTCTACCCCAGCTCTTCCCCGGAGACCCTGCTCATAGTCTCCCTGGGACTGTGCTTCGGCATGGCCATGTTGGCCCAGTTCTTCGGACTATCCGTGGCCATAGGGGCCTTTCTGATGGGCATCATCATCTCCCAGTCGGAGGTGCAGGAGAGATTGGTCGAGAGGATCGTTCCCATCAAGGAGATGTTCATGGCCCTGTTCTTCATCTCCATCGGTCTGCTCATCGAACCTTGGCTGGTCCTGGACAATCTGCTGGTGGCGCTGGCCATCGCCGGCGTTTTCATCGTCGGCAAGGCGTTCAGCGTCACCGTGGGGACCTTCCTTAGCAACAAGGATGCCAAGACCTCGTTCATGGCCGGGCTGGGGATGGTGGCCATGGGGGAGTTCTCATTCGTCATCGCCAAGACCGCCTTCGACCTGGGGGCGGTGGACCAGCTGTTCTATTCGTCGGTGATCGGCGCTGCCCTGGTGACCATGCTGTTCCTTCCGGCCTCCTTCCGCCGGGCACCGGGGACGATATCCCACGTCCAGAGGTTACTACCGGGGTCCATCAAGGAGTCTCTGCGTCGGGTGGACCACCTGCGCACGGACATGGGCGTTTGGCTGAGGTCCCACGCCGACCGGCGCCGGGAGGTGCAGCGGCAGATATTCTGGATCGTCATCGACATCGTGATCATCTTCCTGCTGCAGGTGATCGCTGTCACCTTCTATGACCTGGTCGGGCTTTTCGGGTTGGACCCGGACGGTATCGGCGCCTTCACATACATGGTGGCCATCGCCGCCTTCATCGGCCTGATGCTGCCCGCACTGCTCAACATACTCAGCCGGGTGAAGGTGCTGGGCCTCATGCTGATCCGCGGGGTGATGGAGGGAGGTCATTTCGAGAGAGGCGCGGAGGGACGGCTGTTCAGGGCATTTGTGGACATAATCGTGTCCATAATAGGAGTGGTCCTGTTCTTCCTCTTCATACCTATCGCCCCCCAGGTGGATGGTTTCTCCACGCTGCTCATCTTCGGGACGGTGGTAGGAGCGGTGATCGCCTACCTGCTGTGGGACGCCAACCGCAGCGCCTACGATCGCATGTGTCACATCCTTACCGACCGCCTGCACGAGGAGTGAGCATTTTCAACGCTCCCATCGAATGATTATTTAAGCTCCAGCATCTAATCCCTGCCGGATGAGGATAGCGCATATCGCCGACACTCACGTGGGCTACACCGCCTACCGACGCTCCGACCCCGATACCGGGATGAACCAACGGGAGGTGGACGTGTACCGCGCGTTCGAGCGGATGGTGGACTCCCTCATCTCCAAGCGGCCGGACGTGGTGCTGCACGCCGGCGACCTTTTCGATTCCGTACGGCCTTCCAACCGGGCGATGTCGGTGGTGCTGGAGCAGCTGCTCAGGCTCTCGGCGGAGAAGATTCCAGTGGTGCTCATCGCCGGCAATCATTCCACACCTAGGCTGAGGGAGACCGGCAGCGTGTTCCGCCTTTTCGAGCACATCGAGGGGGTCTTCCCCTTCTACACCCCTGGCGTCCACCGCAAGGAGTTCGGTGACCTGTTGGTGACGGCCTTCCCGCACCAGGACCGGGAAACCATCCTTCCCGTACTGCAGGATTGGAAAAGAAGCAGGAACCGTTACGAGGTGGGAATGCTGCACGCCGGCATCCAGGGGCTGTCCCGCTACGGCACTGGAGAGGCCAACGAGCTCAACCTGCCCTCTTCCCTTCTGAACCTGGACGCGGACTACATCGCCCTGGGACACTATCACATGATGGAGGAGATCACCAACAACGCCTGGTACAGCGGTTCCATCGAGCGCATGTCCTTCGCCGAGGCCGGCCAGGAGAAGGGGTACATGCTGGTGGACCTGGAGCACGGAAAGAAGGAGTTCGTCCCCCTTTCCACCCGCCCCATGTTCTCCCTCGGCCCCATCAGCGCCAAGGGCAAGAGCGCCTCGGAACTGCAGGGGGAACTGACCAACGCCCTGGAATCGGTGGACCTGGAGGATGCCATAGTACGCCTGGTGGTCAAGGACGTGCCCTCTGCCCTGTACCGCAGTTTGGACCTCAACGCCCTGCGCTCGCTGGCCGATAAGGCCGTTCATCTGGAGCCCAAGTTCGAGATCGTTCAGGGCGCCAGCTCGGTGCAGTGGCGCTCCACCTCCCTGAGCTCCTTGGAGCAGGAGTTCGACTCCTACCTCTCCCAGTACCCTGTGGAGGGAGCGGACAAGGGGGAGCTTAGGACGAGAGGCCTGGAATATATCAGGAGGGGGAGGGGGGAATGAGGCTTCGCTACATGGAACTGCGCAACTACCGCAAGTTCCGCTATGCGGCGGTGGAGTTCCCTGACGGGGTGGTGGCCATTGTCGGGCAGAACGGGACGGGGAAGACCACCCTGCTGGAGGCGGTGACCTGGGCCCTGTTCGGCAACGAGAGCTCGGTGGTGCGGGACGGCAAGGACGGGGTGATGACCTCGGGGGCCTCTCCGGGGGAGGAGTGCTCGGTGGTCCTGGAGTTCGACCTGGGAGAGGACACCTACCGCCTGGTCCGCAGCATGAAGGGAAAGAGCCTGAAGGTGGACGCCTCCCTGGAGGTGAACGGCAACGTCGTGGCCAAGGGAGATACGGACGTAAGCCGCTCGGTGACGTCCAGGCTGGGAATGGACCATAAGGCGTTCTTCGTATCGGTGTTCGCCAAGCAGAAGGACCTGAACGCCCTGGCGAACCTCAAACCGGCGGAGCGCAAGACCCTGGTCCTGCGGATGCTGGGAGTGGACTTCCTGGACGACGTGATCAGGAACGTGGACCGGGACGCCAAGAACGCCAAGCGGGAGGCCGAACAGCTGTCCGGGCTGCTGAAGGACCAGCAGGGCAGGGACAAGGAGGAGGTGCTCAAGG
>Ga0209269_1000416_pt1 | contig 40974 bp, 31 predicted proteins | sample MTBAKMMethaMetaG_FD_187455 | JGI IMG/M metagenome (GOLD analysis project Ga0209269, IMG submission 187455) | Enrichment culture microbial communities from Arthur Kill intertidal strait, New Jersey, USA, that are MTBE-degrading - MTBE-AKM (Arthur... | ecosystem: Environmental > Aquatic > Marine >... | reverse complement strand
CATGATCGGCTGTGAGCTGGCCTGATTACCGTGATGTATTCGGCCCAGAAAGGCTTTACCGGCGGGTTCGCCGCTTTTCACATCGCTTTTATGGCGGCGGTGGCTACCCTTTTCGTCGCGGCTACGGGTTTTATTGTCGTGCCCTTGCGACGGATGCAGGTGATGACCATCCCGGAATTTTACGAAAAACGCTTCAGTCGCAATGTCCGCATCCTCGGCGGTTTAATCCTGGCCTTTGCCGGCATCCTTAATATGGGGTTGTTCCTCAAGGCTTCTTCTCTATTCATTACCGGGGCTACCGGGATGAATTCGGAGGTTGCCCTGAAGATTATTATGACCGTTTTACTGCTTTTGGTTTTGCTTTATACCGCTTTGGGCGGCTTGGTTTCCGTGGTCGTGGTGGATTACGTCCAGTTTGTCATCTTGTCGGTCGGATTGGTGTTGGCGTGCGTCTTGTCCATAAAAAATCTGGGCTGGCACAATATTGTTGATACCATTACCCAATATAAACAGGAAGCCGGTTTTAATCCGTTTTTAAGCGAGCAAGGTTTCGGCTGGTCTTACGTGGTATGGATGTTCTTTCTGGGGATAGTCAGTTGTGCCATCTGGCAGACCGCGGTCATCCGTGCCTGCGCCGCCGAGAGCACCAAGGTCGTCAAAAAATTATACACTTTCTCTTCTTTAGGATTTCTCATCAGGTTTCTGATCCCCAATTTCCTCGGCATATGTGCCTTTGTCTATATGGCCCATAGCGTTGAACTGAAAGCTATTTTCCTGCCCGAAGGAGTAGAAGCCTCTTCCGAGATTACCATGCAGGCTATGCCTATCTTTCTGGGGAAGATTTTACCCACCGGCATCATTGGTCTGGTCACCGCCGGTATGCTGGCCGCTTTCATGTCCACTCAGGACGCTTATCTGTTGTGCTGGAGCACCGTCTTGACCCAGGATGTTATCGCTCCCCTGTGCAAAGATAAATTGTCTTCCAAGGCCAGGATATTTACCACCCGTGTTTTTTTGGTGCTCATCAGTATTTTCACCCTCGTTTGGGGGTTGTGGTATCCCCTGGAACAGGATTTATGGGATTATATGGCCATTTCCGGGGCCGTCTATTTTACCGGCGCCTTTGCCCTTTTATTCCTGGGCTTATACTGGAAAAGAGCCAGTAAAGTGGGGGCTTATTTGTCTTTATTTATCGGCTTTGCCGCCCTTTTAGGTTTGGATGCGGTCCAAAAAGCACTGAATCTTAACGAATTTTTCAAAGACCACAATATTACCAGCGCGAAAATTGGGCTTTCCACCATTGCCGCTGCCACGGTCGTTATGATTGTCGGCTCTTTACTCTTCCCCGATCGCGGTAAGGCTTTTAATCATGAGGAGCATTATAAGGAGTAATAAATGAATTTCTGGATTACTTTCTGGACGATATTTTTCTTTGCCAGCTTGTCCATTTTCAGCGTTATGGCGGTTATTGTCGCTATCGGCGGTTATTATAACATTCGGTCCCTTTTTAAGCTTTTGCTGGCGGGCGCCAAACAAGCGGACAATAATCCGGACGAGAAGCAATCTTAATATTCCCCAGGACAAAAAAAGCACTTCGATTAAAGTATCCCGTCAAGTTATAAGGGTACGGAAAATGCGGCATTTATGCTTATTTCAGTTTTTGGTTATGGCTCTTTATTTTTCCTGGGGTTGCGCTGTCGAGCAGAAAGCTGCTGTAAAAGAATTGCCCGTAATGATTGCTCATTATACCCCGGAGCCGATAAACCTTGATGGTAAGCTTGACGAACCGGGGTGGCAGAATGCGCCGGTTTATCCGCTGGTTGTTGCCGACGACGTTAAAGACCCGCTGCTGGAAGGGGGTAAAATTCGCCTGGCCTGGGACGATAAATATTTTTATCTGGGAGCGGAGCTGGTCGATTCCGATGTGGTGGCGGAGGGTGAAAAGGATCAACTGCGGCAATTTCTCCTGGGGGACGTGGTGGAACTTTTCCTCAAACCGGACGACCAGACGTGGTACTGGGAGCTGTATGTTACGCCGCGGGGCAATAAGAGCAGTTACTGGTTCCCCGGCCGAGGACGGGTCTCATTGGACAGCGCCTTTAACCCGTATGAATGCGGCTTGAAAGTGGCGGCTACCTATGACGGCACCCTTAATAACTGGCAGGATGTGGATAAAGGATGGACCGCAGAAATGGCTATGCCGATAAGCGAGCTTACCAAACGCGGGGAAAGCTTTGGCCCGCGGGCGACATGGCGGATTTTGGTGGGACGCTACAATCATTCCCGCTATCTTTATTTGAAAGAATTGAGTGCGACTCCGAAACTGTCGATAACGAATTTCCACACTCTTAAGGAATACGCTATTTTGCGACTAACGAAATAAAGTGACGCCGGCAGTTGCCCGGAGGGTTTAATGAGGTTATGGTATGATCGATGTTATTAATCGTTTAAAACATCCTTTTTTTGCTTATGGAAGCGAGTAAATCTTGGTGCAAAGAGGTGTAATTATGAGAGCCGGAAGGAAAATTTTCTGCTGTTCACTGATGTTGGTTTTATGTAGTTATTATGCGGCGTGGGCGGACGGCCCCACGGAGCAGGAAATCCAGAAAATGCAGCAGGCGATGCCCACCAAGGCGCCCGCCGCCCCCAAACAACCGCGAAAATTGCTGGTTTTCAATCTCTGTGAAGGATACAAGCACGGTTCTATTCCTTATGGCGCTATGGCCCTGGAGATGATGGGCCGAACCACCGGAGCCTTTACCGTAGTGCAAAGCGAGGATATGGCGGTGTTTCAGCCGGATAGCCTCATGCAATTTGACGCGGTGCTTTTTAATAACACCACCAGGCTGAAATTCGCCGATCCCAATCTGCGCGAAAGCCTGATGAATTTTATTAAATCCGGCAAAGGTATTGTCGGGATCCATGCCGCCATCGATAATTTTTACGATTGGCCGGAAGCGGCCCAGATGATGGGCGGGTTATTTGACCTGCATCCCTGGATATATAAAGGCACTTGGGCGGTGAAAATAGAGGATCCCTGCCATCCGGTGGTGGCAGCGTTCGAAGGAAAGGATTTCAAAATCATCGATGAAATCTATCGTATCAAACCTTTGAACCTGCGCCAGAATTGTCGCGTGCTGATGGGGCTGGATATGACCGACCCGACCAATCTCGCCGTCAAAGAAATTCGGCCGACGGATAAAGATGTTCCCATCAGTTGGGTCCGCGATTTTGGCAAGGGCCGATTATTCTTCTGCTCTCTGGGGCATAATGATGATCTTTTCTGGTTCCCTGCCCTACTGCAGCATTATCTGGCGGGGATTCAATTTGCCCTGGGCGACCTGGAGGTGGAAACCGCGCCCCTGGCCTTTAAAGACCGCAATTTCGCGGATTTTGAAGATAGCCTGGCGGAAGTGGCAAAATATGAATTCGGCCAATCCCGCCAATGCCAGACATCTGTCGATGATTTTATTCGTAGATCCTGCGATTCACCGGAAATGCTGCAGAAAATTGAAGGCAGCCTGCTGCACTTTCTCCAGTCGGACGCCACCCTGGCGGGGAGGCAGTTTGTTTGTAAAGAATTGAGCATTATCGGTACCGCGCAAGCGGTGCCCGTGCTGGAAGAGATGCTTACGGCTGAGGCGACTTCGGATATGGCGCGTTACGCCCTGGAGCGCATTGACGCCGGCCAGGTCAATGATGCTCTGCTTCGGGCCTTGGATAAGACCACCGGCAAAGTGAAGATCGGAATTATCAATTCCCTGGGCGAGCGACGTAACGCCCAGGCGGTTACCGCCTTGGCGGCTCTGCTGGGTGATGTCGATCCTCAGATCGCTGCCGCCGGCGCCGAGGCATTGGCGAAAATCGGCGGCGAATCGGCGGAACAGGCCCTGGCCCAGGCGGCTGCTAATGCCCCGCCGCAGTTGTGGCAGATACTGGCCCAGGCCCGGCTCATCTGCGCTGATAAATTCCAGGCGGAGGGTAACTCGAAAGCTGCTTATGACATTTATCAGCAGATGTATGGAGATAACGTTCCTCACCCGATTCGTCTGGCAGCCCTGAGAGGTTTGGTTTTGACGGCGCCGCAGGAGGAGAAGGACAACCTTATTCTCCAGGCGGTTAAGGGTGATAATCCCCAAATTCGCAGTGTGGCGGTCGGCTTGTTTCGAGAGATACCGGATAAGGAAATTACCCGCAAGCTGTTAAAGGTTTTGCCGGGATCATCCCCCGAAGCTCAAGAGCAGCTTATCGCAGCTTTCGGCGATATAGGCGATCGTGCCGCTTTGCCGGCGGTTACCGCAGCCGTCAAAAGTGATAATGAACAGGTTCGTCAGGCAGCCTTGAGCGCGTTAGCCGCCTTGGGCGAGGAACCCGCGGTTTTACTGCTGGCTGGTGTAGCAGCGACTGCCGCCGGAAAAGAACAGGACCTTGCCCGTCAAAGCCTGGACCGCCTGTCCGGACCAAATATTGATAACACCATACGGGAGTTGATTAAGGGACAGATTAAGGCGGACATAAAAACAGAATTGGTTCGTTCCTTGGGACCGCGCCAAACGGAAAATGCTGTACCTTTGCTGTTGCAGACTGCTAAAGATGAAGATACCTCGGTGCGCAGTGAATCCTTTAAGGTATTAGCGGAGCTGGCGGGCGAGCAGGACCTGCCGGCTCTGATAGGGCTGCTGGCTCAGGCCCCAAGCACCGCCGACCGCAGCGGTGCGGAAAAAGCCGTCATTTCCCTGGGCAGCCGTATGGAAAACGCCGGTTGTACCAAATATATCCTGGAGATTTTACCCACAGTTAAGGAGGAGAACCTAAACTGCTCATTACTGAATATCATGGGAAAATTAGGAAATGACATTGCCCTGACATCGCTGCGCAGTGCTCTGCAGAACAGTAATCCGGAAATCAGTATGGCAGCCCTGCGGGCTTTGGCAGATTGGCCCTCCGCGACGCCGATGGATGATTTGCTGAAGGTGGCCGGGAATGATTCCGAGGTTACCCGGCGGGTGCTGTCACTGCGGGGTTATATCAGAATGGTCGGCCTGAAAAGTGATAGATCGGCTGCTGACACCACCAGGTTGCTGCAACAGGTTATGACCATGGCTGATCGATTGGAGGAAAAGAAAATGATTCTGGGGGTGCTGCCGGACTACCCCTGCCCGTCGGCGCTGGCACTGGCCCAGTCTTGCCTGCAGGAAAAAGACCTGGCGGCCGAGGCGGAAAATGCCGTCAAGAAAATCGAAGAAAGCCTGAAAAAGTAGATTCAAATGATTTTCTGGAAATGACAGGAAATAAAGGAGTCGTCAATTTCATGATTATGAAACAAACAACCAAGAATAAATCATACTGCCTGGGTAAAAATAATCATAAGCAATGGCTTATTTTTATGCCGTTGGTATTGCTGACGAGCATATTATTCTGCTCCTGCGCTGCGCCACAGATTAAACCCGCCCCCGGGGTAGATATGGTGGAAAAGACCGTTGATCCCCTTATGGGGGACTGGCAGGGCACCTGGAAATTAAGCTCCACGGAGCAGTTGCCCTGTGTCGCTCAGGTTATCGCATTGGGTGATGGTAAATATCAGGCGAATCTCTTGCCGAGGTTTGATCAGCGGGTCGAACCGATTGTGGTGCTGGAGGGGGGGGTATCCGGCGGTGAGGTCCGTTTGGACGGCTGGGCCAACCAGGGCAGGGTGAAAGACACGGTTTGGGAAGGTTTTATCGATAATAACCGTTTCACGGGCGTTTTTTACGGCGCGAAAGCCGGCAGTTTTGCCCTGTATAAGATAGTCAGAAACTCGCCTACTCTGGATGACCCGCCCCCGGCGGGGGCCGTGGTCCTTTTTGCCGGCAAAAATTTCCACAATTGGACCCAACTGGACAAAAACGGCAAAACCAAAAAACTACAATGGCAGATCGTCGATGGAGCTATGGAAGTAGTTCCAGACACCGGCTCGATTATCACCAGGAGGAAATTCAACGACTTCAAATTGCATCTGGAGTTCCGTATCCCTTTTATGCCTAAGGCTCGTGGGCAAAAACGCGGCAACAGCGGAGTTTATATCCAGGGCCGATATGAAATTCAGATTCTGGACAGCTACGGCCTGGAGGGTCGAGATAACGAATGTGGCGGAATTTATAAAGTTAGTGTTCCGCTGGTAAATATGTGTGCTCCTCCCATGCAGTGGCAAACCTATGACATTACCTTTCATACCGCACGGTTCGACAAAGCGGGCAATAAGATTAAAAATGCCCGAGTGTCGGTAACGCACAACGGTCTTAAGATACATGATAATATCGAGTTGCCCGGTCCGACGGCAGGGGGGCTGGGCGGCCCGGAGGATCAACCCGGCGGTATTTACCTGCAGGACCACCGGGACCCGCTGCAGTTTCGCAATATCTGGCTGGTCGAATTCTAGATGCGCCGCGGCGGCAATCAGTGTGATATGCTTCTGAAGAAAAAACCGGACGGGGTGATATATTTCTGTCCGGCCAGGGGCAGGAACGTTTTAGGAGAAATCCATCCGGAAACTGATTACCCCTTCTTCTAGCTGGCTGGATATCCTGCAGCCGCTCTTGTTGAAAACCTTCTGCATCGCTTTATTTTCCCGCAGCACCTCAGCGGTAAAGCCGGTGATTCCGTTCCGCCGGGCGATGTTAATCAAGGTTCTTAAAAGGAACGAGCCGATGCCGCGATTTTGCCAGTGGTCCCGCACCACGAAGGCTACTTCCGCCAGGTTGGTTTTGGCGTTCAGATAGTATCGGCCGATGGCGATGATTTCCTCGCCGAACGCCTCCGGCAGCGTGCCGACAATGGCTACTTCGTTGCGGTGATCGACATAGACGAAGTCTTGGATTTGTTTTTGGGGTATGCGTTTCATCTCTTTCATAAACCGGTAATAAACGGTTTGTTGCGAGAGGTGATAGAACAGGTCCCGCATCTGCGGCTCGTCCGTCGGATGAATGGGCCGGAATTTAATCTGCGTGCCGTCGTCGAGAACAAAATAGCTGGTCAGCTCCGGCGGGCCGACCCGCATTTTACCTTCCACCTCGCTCATTTCCTTGCGGATATATTTGGCCTCAATAGCCTCCTTGAGCAACTGTTCCCGGAACTGGGGATGAGCGATGCTGATAAGGGCCATAGCCCTTTCCTGAATATTTTTGCCATGCAGGTAGGCTACGCCGTATTCCGTTACGACGTAATAAACATCTCCCCGGGTGGTGACCACCCCCGCTCCGGGACTCAAACGTGCGGTAATCCGGGAGATAGCGCCGTTTTTGGCGGTGGAAGGCAGAGCGATAATAGCCTTACCGCCTTCCGAACGAGCTGCCCCGCGAATAAAATCTACCTGGCCGCCGATCCCGGAGAAAAATTTCGTCCCCAGCGAATCGGCGCAGATTTGGCCGGTAAGGTCAACCTCCAGCGCTACATTAATCGCCACCATCTTTTGCTGCTGGCTGATGACAAAAACATCGTTGACATATTCCGTCGGGTAGAAGGAGAAGAAAGGATTATTGTTGATATAATCATACAATTTTCTGGTGCCCATGCAAAAGCTGGCGACAATTTTGCCGCGGTTAAGTGATTTCCGGGCGCTGGTTAAAGCCCCCGACTCAATCAAATCAATAATAGTATCGGAAAACATTTCAGTATGCAGGCCGAGGTCGTGTTTATTCTTGAGGAATTCCAGCACCGATTGCGGGATCAAGCCTATCCCCAGCTCGAGGGTTGAGCCGTCTTCCACCAGGGCGGCGACGTTCTCCCCGATTTTACGGGTTACATCCGTGGTTTCAGCGATGTTCATCTCCAGCAGCGGTCGGTCCACCGGGACGATGATATCCAGATCATTAATGTGGAGACTGCTTTCGCCGAGGGTGCGGGGCATTTGCGGATTGACTTCCGCGATGACCAGGGCGGCATTTTCCGCGGCACTTTTTACAATGTCCACCGAGATGCCCAGGCTGCACATCCCCCGCTCATCCGGGGGCGAAACCTGGATCAAGGCCACATCCAGCGGTAATTCACCCGAGCTGAATAAGCGCGGTATGTCCGAAAGGAAGATGGGGGTATAGTTGCCCAAACCTTCCTGGATCAGGCCGCGAACATTTTCCGCAATGAAAAAACTATTGACGCGGAAGTTATCCGCCAACTGTTTGGCCGCGTAGGGCGCTTCGCCCAGCGTCAGCAGATGCACAATTTCGGTATCTGCCAGATTATCCGCGCGATCGACCATGGCGCGAACCAGTTCCAGCGGCTGAGCACAGCCGGTGCCGATAAACACCCGCTGTCCCGGCTGAATGTGCGTCATCGCCTGCTGGGGATTTGCCAGCATTTCCTGATATTTCTCCTGCCAATTAAGGTCATAACTGGCTTTTACGTTCTTTGCCGTCATTTAATTAAGCTCCATCAAAATAAAAGACCCACCTCCGGGGTTTACGGTTTTTTTAGTGTGATTCGGGCGTCCGCGGCGATGGAATCAATCCCTTTTGGGCCGGCGATAAAGGGATTGATGTCCAGCTCGACAATTTGGGGGAAATCATAAACTAACTGACTGAGCCGCTGCAAGCCGTTGGCAATCGCCTCCAGATCCACACCCGCTTCGCCGCGAATCCCCGTTAATAGCGTGTACGAACGTGTGCCTTTGAGCATTTGCATGGCTTCCTCGGAGGTAATCGGCACCAGATGGAAAGTTACGTCTTTCATTACCTCGACGAATATCCCGCCCAGGCCGAACATCAGCATCGGGCCGAATTGCGGATCACGGGTCATGCCGATAATTACCTCCCGGCCGCGGGGGCACATTTTTTCCACATATACGCCTTCCAAGCGTGCCTTGGGCGCCCGTTGTCGGATCCGCAGCATCATTAGGTCATAAGCGTCCCGTACCGCGTCCGGATTGGCCAGGGCCAGCTTGACGCCGCCGATATCCGATTTGTGCAGGATATCCGGCGAGGCAATCTTCATCGCCACGGGGTAGCCGATCCGCGAGGCGATTTCGACCGCTTCCTCGCTGCTGGCCACGAGACCGCCGTCAGGCACATTAAAATTGTAAGCCCGCAGGATTTCCTTCGCCTTGGCTTCCCCGATCTGGTATATGCCGCTGCGGCTTTGTCGGGCGATAATTCGCTCGACCCGTCGGCGGTTGACGGAGAAGCGTTTGACCACCCGCGGCGGGCGATTTCGCCAGGCGGCATAATCGCACATCGCCTTCAGGGCAGCCACTGCCCGCTCCGGCGAGGGATAATCCGGCAGGCCCAGGACGACCAGTTCCTCTCGGCCTGGCATGACGTCCTGGCCGCCCATAAAGCTGGCCAGCACCGGTTTTTCGCCTTTGAGGCAACTGGCGATTGCTTGGGCCGTCTCCGCCGGTTTGGTCATTGCCTGGGGGGTAAGGATTACCACAATGGCATCCACATTATCGTCGTTCTGGGCGGCATTGACAGCGGTCACATAGCGGGCGGGTTCAGCGTCGCCGAGAACATCGATGGGATTGCCCACGCTGGCAGCGGCGGGCAGTTTCATCTTCAAGGCGGTAGCGATACTGTCGGTCAAGGTTGCTACCCGCATACCCAGATTTTCCACGGCGTCGGCAGCCATTATACCGGGTCCGCCCGCGTTGGTTATGATAGCTATGCGGTCGGACTTGGGTATGGGCTGCATTGAGAAGGCGGTGGCATAATCAAAAAGCGATTCAAACGTCTCGGCGCGGATTACCCCCGAACGAGCAAAAGCGGCTCCATAGGCAATATCCAGACCCGCCAAGCTTCCTGTATGGGAAGAGGCTGCCTTGGTGCCCGCGGCGGTCGTGCCCGATTTGAGGATAACTACCGGCTTGGTGGCGGAAGTTGACTCAGCGATTTTGACAAATTCATCGCCGGAGATGATGTTTTCCAGATATCCGACAATCACTTTAGTATGTTCATCAGCGGCGAAGGCCTCGAGGAAATCGCTTTCATTCAGATCAGCTTTATTTCCGATACTTACCAGTTTTGCCAGTCCCAGGCTCCGCTGCGCCAGCCAGTCCAGCATCGCCGCCGCCAGGGCCCCGGATTGCGACAGGATGGAGATATTACCTTCCTTGGGCATTTTGGGGGCGAACGAAGCGTTCATTTTATGGTGAATATTGATTAGGCCCAGGCAATTAGGTCCCAGCAATCTTACGTTGTGAGAGCGGCACAGGCTGACCAATTCCTTTTCCAGGGCGGCCCCGTCTGCGGAAACCTCTTTGAAGCCGGCGGTGATTACCACAATCGCTTTGGCCCCGGCAGCGATGGAATCCTGCGTAGCCTGCAGGACCATGCCGGTGGGCACCGATAGTACGCTCAGATCAATTTTTTCGTGGTAGTCTTTGAGGCTGGCGTAGCATTTCAAAGACAGTATTTCTTCGGCTTGGGGATTGATGGGTATTATTTTTCCCCGGAAGTTGCCTTTTTTCAGATTGGCAACTACTTCATAACCTACTTTACCGGGTGTTCGTGATGCCCCGATTATCGCTACCGTATCGGGTAAAAACAATCCTTCCAGCATAATAAAACTCTTCCCTTCAATTTGGCTGTAAACATAATATTCGCCTAAAAAAAAATAACATTATCTCAGGTCGGACTAACTTCTTGCTCTAGCCGGCCCCCAAAGTATTATAATATATACACTTTTTTAGTGTAAGTTCCAACAATAAAAAGTACAATTTCATTATAAATTGTTTATTTGCATATAGTTGGCTTTGGGGATTGTCGTAAATACAGTATTGACAATAAGGTGTATTCCTGTTAAATTTCACCTTAATATCTGCCTGCCGAGTATATAAATATCCATCCACAGGAAGGTTGATTTCATGAAAAAGCTTTTAAGAGATTATAATCGCAAAGTTAATCGGTTATTATTGGCAGTGGTTAGCTTAATGGTCGGTTTGGGTTGTATATGGTCCGGCTGTGGTGAGTCGCAGTCAGCCCAGACCAGCCGGCAGTGCGAGCAGAGCGTGGCCGAGGCTCAAACCCTGCTGCGGGGCGACCGGCAGGAATTAAGCCTCAGCCAGGCTGATCTCGATAGTCTCAAAGATACCCTCGCCGACCAACAAGCAGTATCACCGGTACAAGAAAAGCAGATTGCTCAGGCAGCGGTGAATCGTCTGTGGGGTCAGGCGGATACCTCTCTGGCCGAGTCTTTGGCCCAGGTTGACCAGTTGGCCGACAAGGTCCAACAGGGCGACAAGGAAGCTTTGAATCAGGCGATCGAGCAGTTATATCAGGCTGCCCGAAAATTTTCCGACCAGCGAAATGCGATTTCAGATACCGCTATGCAGGCCAGCCGCCAGCGGCTGAACCAGGCGGAGAATGACCTTAATGCCGCTTTCACTCGGGCCGGTGCGGAGCGTAATTATTCCGCCCAAATCGCGCCCGGCTTGATGCTGGCGAGCTTATATTTGATGCAGGCCAGGGACGGGCGGCTGCGACTGCAAAAGCAGGACATTGCTTTTGGCAGTATCTATCGGGACATCGATTTTGGGGCCTTGGCGGTTGCTGCGGAGCAAACTATCGCGGCTCAGTCGCGAGTCCAGCCTTCATCAGAGCTTATTGCCCAATTGGAAAAACATCTTGCCGAACTGCGCAATCTTTTATCTGCCTGCGAAGCAAATATTGCCAAATTATCGCAGGAAAAAACCCGTTTGGAACAGCAATACCAGCAAAACAGCCAAAAACTGCATGAAATTCACCAAAAATACCTGGCGCTTCTTGAGCAGGCCCAGTCGCTCCAGGGTAACCAGCGTTATCAGAAGTTGCAGTCAGCTTACACGCTTTGGGCGGGAGATAATTCCTCGGCCCAGCCGCAAAAAAGCGGTATTTATTATGAACAGCAGACCGAATTGGATCAAAATCGGTTGAGCTTTATTAATAGTGACCTTGCCCTGGAACAAGACCGCAAGTCCGGACTGGATGCGTCTATCGCCAAATCAGCGGAGACCTTAATGAAGCTGCGGACTTTATCCCGGCAAGCCGATGAAGCGGAAAAGAACCTGGAGAAATCCCGCCCCCAAAAAGCGCAATTAGTCGCCTCCCTCGCGAGCGATCTGGAAAGAATCAAATCAGCCGATAAATCATACCAGCAGTTACGTATGGAGGTGACCGGTTTATATCGACAGTCGGTCGAAACCTTTTCCCGGGTGATGCAGGCCGCCCTGTCCGCCGGCCCGGATTATGCCAAATCCAAAGGTTTCGCCGATCAATTATCGCAAACTGCAATTCGTGAGCAAATGGAGCTTTGGCGTCAGGATGCCCGGCATTACGAGAATCTGGCGAACGATGTTCTGGGCAGGATAACCAACATTCCGGAGGTACACGATGCGGTTGCTTCTTTGATAGAGGAGTACAAGGGCCTGTCTTCCCAGGCCGGTAAAAGTGCCGATGAGCTTTCTTCCCAGATAAAGACCCCGGAACCGCCGCAGGAAGCTGCCACGCCGCAGGAAGCTGCCACGCCGCAGGAAGCTGCCACGCCGCAAGAAGCTGCCACGCCACCGGTCGCTCCTGAGCCGGCCCAGGAAGCTGTTGAGCCGAATACCGCACAGTCGGTCATCCCTGCGGTCGCCCCGCCGGCCGAGACTGCTGCGGATGCCGCCGACCCGAACACCGCTAATCCGCCCGACCCGAACGGGGCTTTATAGACAACCTCGAAAATTGTCTTCGCGGCTTAGGTAAAGTAATCTTCGTTTCTTAAAGCCCTGAAAGGGCGCAATATTATAGCCCAGGGTGAAACCCTGGATTCAATTGTTATTTACTAATGTTGCCGCAGATCTTTAATCTGTTTTTGCTGCTCTTTGATGGTTTCTTCCAGTTTTTTGATTTTTTCTTTTAATTTATCCGAATCTTCCTGGTTTTTTTCATCTTGCTTTTTTAGTTTATCATACTTTTTCTCGATATCCCGATAAGATTCGTTGCAGTGCTGCAGTTGGTTTTGCAACTGCTGCTCTCGAGGGGTGTTATTACCGGTTTGGTCGGCAGGAGCCCCTTCGGTCCCGGCTGACTGGCCGTTGTCGCCCAGGTCAACTAACGGCTTGTCCACCTTCAGGTTGACGCAGCCCGGATTTAAAAATATCACCAGCAGTAAAAGGATAGACAGCCCATATTTTTTAAACATAGCATACTCCTTGTTAACTTTCGCAGATTTTTTTATCAAATCCCACCCATTATAATTTCTTTTTAGTTTTTCACTTTCTCACTTTCTTACCTTCTCACCTTATTACTTCGCACACACCTGCGGGGCGAGCCTGGGCTTTTAAGTCGCGGTCGAAGTCCTGCATTAGTTTTTTGAGTTTTTTTACGATCTTCGGATGCTGGTCAGCCATATTTTTGGACTCACTGATATCCGACTCGAGATTATACAGCTCTTCGGGCAGTTTCAGCTTCCATTTTCCGGCACGCACCGCCTGCAGTTCGTTTGCCTTGTAGTAGAAGAAGGCGTCATGGGGCGATTTCGCCTCTTTTTGGGCCGCCATTAGCGGCCAGATGTCTTTGCCGTCGATGATACGGTCGGTGGGCGCCGCGGCCCCGACCAATCCGGCGAAGGTCGGCAGAATATCGATGGTGGAAGTAACTTCGCGGCAGACTTGGCCCGCCGGTATATGACCCGGCCAACGCATGATGCAGGGTTCACGCATGCCGCCTTCGTAGGTTGTCCCCTTCCCGTCCCTCAAAGGCAGGGCGCTGCCGCCATGGTGTTTTTTAATCAGCCAGGGACCATTGTCGGAGGTGAAGATTACCAGCGTATGTTGGTCAATTCCTGTCGCCTTTAAGGTTTGCAATATTTTTCCTGCCGATTCATCAACCTGCTCGACCGCCGCCTGGTATGCCTGTTGCGGATCTTTTACGTAGTGCTTGTCGGATACGAATAAGGGGGTATGTACCAGGTTATGCGCCAGATAGAGGAAGAACGGTCGATCTTTATTCGCCGTTATTATTTTGACCGCTTCCTCCGTGTAGCGATCAGCCAAGGTTGTCTGATCCGCGGGTCGTTCGACAACCTCTTCGTTCCGCATCAGAGACGGATTCCACCAGGAGAGTGCTTCTTTCCGCAGTCTCCAGGCCTCATCCAGGCGTTCGGGTTTGCCGCCTTCCGGGTAGATTAAGGGCATATCATTGCTGTAAGGCACGCCGAAATAACTGTCAAATCCTTGCCGGGTCGGCAGAAATTCCCTGCGATCTCCCAGGTGCCACTTGCCCACGCAGGCGGTTGCATACCCTTGCTTTTTGAGAATTTCCGCGATGGTTATCTCGTTGGGATTTAAACCGGTTTTGCTTTGGGGTCTTAGAACATTGGGCAGTGAAACTCGCAGCGGATAGCAGCCCGTCATTAGGGCAGCCCGGCTGGGTGAGCATACTGGTGCCGCCACATAGAAATCCGTAAACTTCATTCCTTCACTAGCCATCCCATCCAGGTTGGGCGTTCTGATATTCGGTGAGCCGAAACAGCCAACGTCCTGATACCCTTGATCGTCGGTGAAAATAATAATGAAGTTGGGTTTGCGCCCTGCCTTTAGTATTTTTGCTTTGGTACAGGATGGGACCATCGCGCCGGTAATTACGCTGAAGGCGGATACTTTGAGAAAGTCACGACGTGATACATAAGTCTGCTTCACGACATCCTCTTTTTATTGCGGAATTTAAGGAGAAATACTATATATGGTTATTGTAAACATCAGGTTGTGCCCCTGACAAAGAAAAACTTGTGGACGATGGGGAAAATGGACATTCCAATGTTGCTGATTATGGGCTGTACCGCTGGCGGCAAAGGCAGGCTGGCCTTTGAATTAGCCCGCCGCCTGACGGGTGAGATACTCAGCATTGACTCGATGAAGGTTTATCGGGGAATGGATATCGGCACCGCCAAGCCCAGCCGGCAGGTCATGGACGCCATCAGGCATCATTTAATCGACGTGGTCGAGCCGCACGAATCTTTCAGTCTGGGCCGGTACCTGGAATTAGCCCAAGAGGCCATTGCGAGCCTCCAGGAGAATAATTGTCCCATAATCGCGGTGGGGGGCACCGCCATGTATATCAAGGGACTGCTGGAGGGGATTTTCGATGGTCCCGCCGCCGATTTGAAGCTCCGCGAAGGTCTTAAAGAGCAGGCCGCCGTCCTTGGTTTGGGTCGGCTGCACGAGCGGTTGCGTCAGGTGGACCCTTCCGCCGCCGACAGAATCCACCCCAATGATGCCCGGCGGATAATCCGCGCCTTGGAGGTATATGAGCTTACCGGCCGCCCCATCTCTTCCTACCAGCGGCAATTCGACAGCGGTCGTTTCCAGTACAACTGGCGGCTGATTGGCCTGCGCCGCCAGAAGGAGGATTTAAGCCGGCGGATAAACCTCAGGGTAAAAAATATGATCGAGCAGGGCCTGGTGGGGGAGGTTGAGTCTTTGCTGGCCCGGCCGTTTCCTCTTAGTCCGCAGGCCTCGGTAGCGGTTGGTTATAGTGAGATAATAGATTACCTTGCCGGCCGGCTCACCCTGGAACAGGCCATCGAAAAAATTAAGATCAATACCCGCCGCCTTGCCAAGGGCCAGCGGACCTGGTTCCGCCGGTTTCCGGCTGTCGAATGGTTCGATGTCGCCGCTGACGATACCGCTGATGGACTGGCTGATGAGGTCATGCATCGCCTGAATCTTTAGTCTAGGATAATTAACGGGTAACCGGGGTCGAATGGTTTGACGTGGTCGATGATGACACCGCCCTGTGCCGGCCGGCAAGCCTTATCGTGTTGTGACCGCCCGCTTCGAAGTGGTCCGGCTGTATTACCGCCTGTTTGGCAAGACCCCGCCGAAGCAAAAGCCCGCTCTTAGCCTGTTCTATCGCGGTATCAGTATCCTGCTGGCCTATGCCATGCTGATCAGTCCGACCCTGATAACCCAGACCGCCGATGCCGCCACCCAGTATGCCAATATCTCCACCCTCGCCTGGGGCAAAGTTGGCAACACCATAACCTACGAATACGACGCCAACGGCTCTTTGACCAGTAAAGTGACCACCGGAGTTGATGCCGAGGAGGTTGTCTATATATATAACCTCCAGAACCGCCTCTCGCAGGTGGTCCGGACCACCCCGGCTGATCTGGATACTGATGAGCAGGAAGATGACGCGATCGTCGAAACCACCTGGTATTATTACAACGATGAAGGCATCCGCGTCGAATCGATATATTTGCGGGAGGAAGTTACCGATATCGGCCAAGGCGGCGAAAGCCGATCGACCACCGATAATACTGCAACATCCTTCCTGATAGATAGTTACAATCCCACCGGCTACGCCCAGGTGATTGAGGAGCTTACCGACGACGGCACAAATATTACCGCCACGACTTATACTACCGGCGATGACGTCATCAGCCAGGTCAAGTCAACCTGGAACGGCTCCAGTTGGACAGCGGGCGGCACCCGGTACCTTCTCTCCGACGGCCAGGGCAGCACCCGTCAACTGGTTGATTCTTCTGCCGCCGTGGTTGATTCCTTCTCTTACGACGGCTACGGCATGATGTTAGGCGGCAATCCCACGTCCGCTGCCCCCGCCGCTACGAATCTGCTCTACACCGGCGAACAATTCGACACCTCCGCCCAGCAGTATTACCTGCGGGCCAGGTATTATGACCCATCTAACGGCCGATTCAACCGCATGGACGATTTCGCCGGTAATTCACAAGATCCGCAGAGTTTGCACAAATATTTATATGTCAACTGTAATCCGATAAATTCTATCGATCCTACCGGTAACTTTGAATTTAGCATTTCAGGCATGTTATCAGCGTTAAGTATCGGCATCACGGTATTGTCATTTACGTTGCCCGCCTTGAATTATTATGTGGCAGGTGGTATTTTAGGCGCGACTATGGAGTCGGAAGGCCCATCTGACGCTTATGTTGTGGCGCTTTCGCTCGGTTCTATTTTTGGTGGCGGAAAATTAGGTACGGGATTAGGACTTGAGAGTTCTTATGAATTATTGTACATTAAGTCTCAGAATAGATGGTTCGATTATGTATCTATTGGCCCTTCATGCGGTTTGAAAGGAACTGCTCTTGCTTTGGAATCAGGGCCGGTGTGGAATATAAGATATGAGAGTGATTATCTACAGTGGTATCTATCAACATCAATAGGCGGTACTATAGGAATGAAATTCTTTAATAGTATATTCAAAGGGCTCTCAATCGGTCCGGGTATTGCAGGTACAATATTTTGGGATCCTACAGAAGACCCCGATACCCATAAGCGATCTGTTGGCTTTAAGATAGGTCCAGCTCTTGGAAAAACAGGCATGATATATTCGTTTACCGCGGCATATTATAAATATGCTCCAAGAAATCAAGCGACGGATTCAATTAAAAATTTCTTTAATCGGAATCTTCGACCACCAGAATCAGATGATCCTGTCTCAGCAAAGCAATTTACTCAAAAGATTAGAAATGAATTAAAGGTGTGCAGTACATTTATTGTTTGAAATGGGGTGAAATGGGGGACATGCTACTTATTAGGAATGGTAATGGAACATGCTTGTTCATTAGACACGTAGCGTCACGTTATCAAACAGCTCTTTGACAATTGAATAACCCCACCGGTACGACTTATACTATTGGTAACGACTTTCTTACTTTTTCATTTTCCCACTATCTTTTTCTTCCTCTTTCTCTTGTTCCCCTGTTCCCCGCCGAAGGCGGCCCTCCGTGTCACTGTGTGAAAAAATCTTTTGAATTTTTGTCATTTGGATTTGTTCCCGCCTTGCCAGCGCAAGTCGCGGCAGGTCGGATTTCGATATTCGGATTTCGAATTTCCGAAAGTATTAGCGTTCATTAGCGTCAATCCTATGAACCGGAGCCGTTCAAGCATTTTATTTCCCTTTTTCCATAATTATTTTATCTCGCAAATTTCAATCTAAAGCGTAACGACCCTGGGAAAGGGAAGTAAAAGGGGACATTCTGGTTTTCTGATAAATAAGGGATATACTTACTCTTCAATATATTATGCCGCATTATCAAACAGCTCTTTGACAATCGAATAATCCCATCGGTACGCCTTATACTATTGGTGACGACTTTCTTACCTTCATATCTTCTTATTCTTTCAACTCTCTACTTTCTACATACAACTTTCTCGCGCAGCGCTGCCTTCTTACCTTCACACTTTCCCACTTTCTCACCTTCTTATTTTTCTTCTTTCACCTGCTCACCTGGTCGCATGATCCCCTGATCTCCGCCGCAGGCGGTCGTCTGCGGATAATATTCTCTGCGTTCTTTGGCTTTTCTTTCTTTTTTGGGAACGCGGAAATTTTTTGCCGATAAGTAGAATATCTTGTGAAAAATAGCTCAATCAACGGATATTATTTAAGATGACACCAGAAAAAGTACCTGACTCCTGACTCCTCCTTTCTCACTTTCTCACCTTCCAACTTTCTCACTTTCATACTTTTCACACCTTTCACACTTTATTTCCACCGGGTAAAAGACTTGACGAATCAGAAAAAATCATTATCATATCAGCTTCATAAATCCACGGCGGATTTTATAACTAGCTGTAAATAGAGGGTTTATAAAAATGGGTCAAAGACGCGATTATCTGGACGGGCGTCAGATCAAGGCAATTGCGGTCAGACAGGCTAATTCAGTGCTGAAGGCAAGAGAGCGATTGCGGCGTGATAAAAAGATGCTCGAGATTATCAAACAGGGCAAGATGCCCTATACACCGGGGGTAATGAGCTGGCTCAGTGATAAACTGGGCAAAAAAGCCTCGAGCATCACCCAGAAAGATATCAAGCAATTGTTTTCCTAACTTGCTTTTATAGCAACGGATATAATAATTAAGCTTTATCATTAAGTTAAGCTTTCGCGGTTTTTTTTCGAATTTTGCTTATTATTATTCCTTTGCGCCTTCTCACTTCCCCAACTTCCTACTTTCCTACCTTCCCACCTTTTTTATCTCGTCGAAGCCTTGGCGAAGACGGACTTACTTTCACACCTTCTCAGGTCTTAACCTTGTGTCAGCAGGTCGAATTGCTCGCCGGTAAGTGCCCGGCGGAGTTTTTGCAATGCCACTAGTTCGATCTGGCGGACGCGTTCTTTACTTAAGCCGATGAGCCTTCCGATCTGGCTGAGACTTTTGGGTTTTCGCTGGCCGGTAAGCTCTGTCTGTTTCAACAGGCCGTAATGTTGGCGGATTATCGATTTTTCCCGTTCTTCGAGGGTATCGTTGATTATTTCTTCCAGGCTTTTGCGGGCGTCCTCTACGGCTGCGACCTTACTGGGCTGGAGGCGATAGTCCTGGGCGACCTCGAGCATCTCCTCACTGGCTTCGTAGGCGGGATGGCGCAACTGTTGCGTTTGGAACGTGGCGAATCTCTTGACTATCGCCCAAGTGGCGTAGGTGGAAAATTTAAAGCCCCGGCTGAAGTCGAACTTGTCCACCGCGTTGATAAGGGCCAGATTGCCTTCGCTGATATAGTCCTGCATCAAGGTATCGTTGTTCCGGGCGTGTTTGCGGGAGATGCTGGTTACCAGCCGCAGGTTACTTTGAATCAGAATCTTTTTTATTTGCTCCGCCTGCTCTAAATGGGAACGGATTTTTCTTAGCAATCGTCCTTTGAGCCGGTTGATATCGATTAATTGTTGTAGTTGATGCGCCTGAAATTTCAGATAGTTGTATTGCTGAAACAGCGTTTTTTCCTGCTGGGCGGTGAGCAGATTGTTTGATTTTATTTCCTTGATGTAGTTCTCCAGTGGTTCCAGACGGTCGGGCATATCTATGGCGTCGTGGTTATTTATCGCAGACATTGATAAAAAGTCATTTTGGTCGATGAACGAGGCGAAACCCTGGGAACCAGCCGGCGGGAAATGCTTGTTGGGTATATATTGAATCTTTACTTCCAGCAGCTTATGCGCCATCTCCCAGTTAATAGCCCTGTATATATTGGTTTTGCTCCGGTTAAATTGTCGCATTAGTTCCGTGACGGATACCCCATTTTGAAACAACTCATAGATTTTTCCCCGCTGCTGGTCATCGATGGCATTTTGTCGTTTAAAAAACCTTAATTTTCTCTCCGGCAATAGCTTAGGTGGCAAAGCATGGGGTGATTTCGGGTAGGCTTTTTCGGTTTCCTGCTGAAGGAGCAGACTGCGGATGGTTTCGAAGGATCTACCGAATTTTCGGGCGGTGCGTTTTAGGGCTTCCTGCCGAGAATTGGGCCGGCGGCTAGACCATTTAGCCAGCCTATTTAGTATGGCCTGTTTATCCCCCTCGCTTAACCGATTGAAGGTATTGCCTTTACGGATTTTGTCTTTATTTTGCCCGGCAAAACAATCAACGACCTCTTTACGAAAGCACAGGTGTAATCGGCCGTCGGGTAGAAGCAGATATCTGCCCACCAGGCCGGTGTTTCTCCATCGGTTTATCGTTTTTTCACAGACGTTAAAGTGCTTTGCCAGGGCATTTTTAGTAAAGAAATCACCCTTAAAATCGGCGGCGGATTGTTTTATGGTTTTGCTGAGTTCCGCGGCATAAAGGGACAGGTCGGGAAGTAATTTATCGGTTTTGAGTAATTCCTGGGGCAGATTCTTTCTCTTGGGCCGATAACCGGTCAGATGGTAGCAAACGAATTCGAAAGGGTACTCTTTGCCTGGGCGAACCAGGCTAATTAATGCCTCGCAGGCGGATATTTGGTTCTTCTTCTGCTTTTCCGGGGCGTAACCTGCCTGCATAAGCAGTTGCCGCAGTGATTCATAGTATAGTTGTGACATAGTTTTTGGGGGGAAAGTATTAATTTTTAGGCTATATCACACAACTATATAATATAAAAAAATTTACATTTGAATGCAAGAAAAAAACATTTTTCCCCAAAACTAAATGTCTAGGCAAATTTCCGCTCTCTGTCCTGCAAATCCATGCATTTATTGCTGATTATTTGTAGTAGGTATAACACAATCTGTCGGACAGTGTTAGTAAAAATGTTGTCTTGTTTTTTGGGGCATTCTTTCGTTTTTATTTGCTTCAGCCCAAAACCGTTTGAGCGGGCAGGGAAATTGGGGCAGGCGGGGGGCAATTTGCCTGACCGGGGTCTCAGACGGTTTTGGGCCGGTTGTAACATCATCGTACACTGTCCGACAGATCATTTAGCGGCAAGTACAAATTATTACATAAACATCCAATAAATTAGCAAAAATTATCATATTTAAACACAAAAACAAGCCATATATTTATGTTTTATCTACCAAATATGATAGTAATTAGTTATTTATGCTTGATTTTTGCCAAAAAAAGTAACACAATAATGTATAAAAGGAATTTTTCCTATGGCAAAGAAAACCAGCGAAATTCAGCAGATCAAAAAAAAATACCAGTTGGCCAAACCCAATCAGGTATTAGAAGCAGAATATTTTTATTACGAAAAAGAAACACGTCAAAATAAAGACCTGGCGATTGTATGCGGCGGTTACGAAAAATGCGCCCCCGACTACGAAATTCATCAAAGCGATAGCCCCTTCTTTGTAATTAAATACACGATAAAAGGTGCCGGCTCGTTTATAAAAAACTCCAAAAAATACGGTCTCAAAAGCGGCACACTATCCAGCTACGGACCAGAAGATAAATACCGCTACAAAGGCGACCCCAAAGAGCCGATGGAACACATTTTTGTTATTTTTGCCGGAGAGGAAGCATTATCCCTGCTGGAAAAAAGCACCCTGGCCGCCAAAGGGGTTGTGCAAGTTACCGATCCGGGAAAGACCCTGTATTTTATAAAGACCATCATGAATAACGGATTTAAAAAAAGCAATTACTCCCAGCAAATCAATTGCAGCCTTTTACGGGCGGTTTTACTCGAACAGGCGAGTATGCAAACAAATACCCCCTCCAGCTTCTCCTTATCATACGAAACGTATAAACGCTGCAAAAAAGTTATGGATAAAAACTTTTCCCATATTAAATCGATAAACGAGCTGGCCGATAGCTGCGCCATAAACATCCGTTACCTGGCGCGCCTATTCAAACGTTATGACAAAGTCACGCCCCATGAATATATAATGAGACAAAAAACCCAAAAAGCCGCGGATCTGCTGCTGTCCTCCAGCCGGACGGTAAGCGAGATCAGTTATTCGCTAGGATTCACGGATCCGTACCATTTTTCGCGGGTGTTTAAACGCTTCTACGGTATGTCCCCGCATCATTACCGAAAAACACACATGTTCACGTGATCGGAGAATTCAGCTAATTTACCTCCATGCTCTATAGCTCCCACAACAGCACCCCAATTGCCCCATCCACCATATCCAAATTCCACACATGCGCCACTTATCGCACCAGCGAGAGTTCCCATCAATACATTTCCACCAAAAATAGCGCTTGTTAAATTGCCTACAACCGCACCAATAATGGTAGCAACAATCAGCGCGATAAGGCCGAAATAATGTCCGCTGGGGTCGGTGTAGATCAGCGGATTGTTGGCGCAGTAGCTGTAGCGGTTGAGGCCCTGGGAGCTGGTCGAGGGCAGCACGGTATCCGCCTGGGTGAATCGGCCGATCTCGGGATTCTTTCACTTGTCAATGAGCTTTTCGCTAACATGGCCCTACGTGTCTATTGAGTAAACATAACCATGTTTCCACTGTTCTGATAAACAACAACTAATTACTTGAAAATCCTGCCGGGACCAAGCCACGAAGTAATCTATTTGTGACGTCTTCGATATACTCGCGTTGCAGGTCTTTGGCTTTCATTGAAAGTTCATTCTTGGGTACATTTCTAAATATAATATCACTGCTACATGGATATATATGTCGATTTTCCGTAAGGGCTTTCCCATTTTGAGCATCTACCAGCCAGACACGCAATACCATTTCCGGGCTTTTGTATAATTTGGTCCAGCTATAAAATATCAGGTTTTCAAGATAATACTGCGCGACCAAGACCGTATTACAGCCTTGCTCTTTTGCTTGCCGGGCAATTATTATCTCATCAATATGCCAAATTATACCTGGTATATCCATATAGACCTTTTCGATTGGGATTATTGCGTTCAAGCTTTTGGTATTATAGCCTTTACTGTTCAAAATCGCGGTTATCTTTCGCTCTGTAAATTGGTATATTTCAGCACGATAATCGGCCTCCTTATCACTGCCGGAAACAATAATATATAGCCCCACAGGGCTGATTTGCTGATTTGCTTTGGGCTTGAATTGCGATATTGAAGTGGTACAACTAACAGCAAAGCAAAGGATATTAGCAACTAGTATTAAAGCCGCCCATTTGCGTTTGTGTTGCATTTTCAACCTCCAGTTTCTTTCCTTAATCCTCATGCATCTTTCCATCCAAATGATTCCCCCATTTCATCCAATATTTTCAAATACTAGTCAAATAACAGTGTCAATTACCCTGTTTTTCTTTGATTTTTCGGCTCGTATGGTCTGTTAATTGTAATTCAAATACAAGAACATAATAGGCAAAGGCGCCAATAAACATGCCCAAAAGTAACGAGAAAAACCATAATCGTTTGTAAAAACGATTTTTGAAAATAACCGAACCCCAGTGGTAAAACATAAATCCGTATAAAAACCAAGCAGCAATTGCAGCCAGACTACCTAGTATGGCGAGCATTACCCGAAAGTAATAACTTTGCTCCTGTAAGCCTTCAAGAATGTCACTAGCATTCAGTAATTCTACAAGAAGTAAAAAGACTAATGCAATCCCGAATAAACAAGCCGACAATCTTACCATTGCTTTAAACATAAAGTTTTTACAACAATCCGAGTCAATATGGAATACCGACCATACGTCTTGCCTGCATTTCCCACCGAGCTAGCACACCGGCAGCGCGATATGAGGCATGTCGCCCAAAATCATAAATCTCACTCAGGTTAACACCAGCGTCGACCTTAACAATCCCAACTGTCAGACTGGTTTTGATTTTCCAGGGAGTTGCCTTAATCTTATTATAACCTATCGTTATCGAACGTTGTGCCTTAGCCGATATGGGTTTTCCCATATCAACTGGTGTCTCCTTAGAATATTCAAAGCCTATTTTCTTAGTTCCAACTTTAATCGTTGCTCCAATATTTTTCTCGGCGACACTAGTAATCTCAGCATGCTCCAGTTTAAGAGGTACGTTTCCAACTCCACCTCCCACTGCAACCTCAGCAGGACCAACTTTTGCCTTTACCTCTAAACCGAATTTTACTCCAAGTCCCCCCTCGAAGATATCAAGAAATTCATCCCATAAAGTGCGACCTTCCTGGCCGTAATCCTTGTTCAGGATTGACGTTAGCACATATCCGGCAGCGCCCCAGATAGCAGCATCGGAAGCACCTTGCCAGAAATTAGCCCCTTGAATCTCAGCTACTGTACCACCAACTACCGCGGAAACGCCAGCGGAAAGAACCAGTTCCTTGATATACTGGCCCCATTGTCCCGGATCCAGCAGCGAAGGATGTCCAAAACCTAATCGAATACCTATTCCTGCGGTAATGCCGCCGATGATCGCCGACATGCCCGGATCACCGCCGGTAATTGCTGCACTTAAGGCTCCACCTCCAGCCGCACAGGTCATAGTTGCCAGAGCTTCCCCCATGAGAGGCTGAAGAACCGGCACGCCAAAGGTGATCATTGCTCCGCCTATGCCACCTGCAACCGCGCCTTTCCATGCTCCTTCCCAGAAATTACCGCCAATGGCCGATGACTGTGCACCGCCGAGAATACCACCGGCCACAATCCCAAGAACAATGAGATCATCAATCCCCAGGAAATTCCCGGTCGGGTCCGTATAGATCAGCGGATTATTGAGGCAGTACGAATAACGGTTCAGCGCCTGACTATCGGGTGAGCCGGTAGCGAATTCGCTGTCCGCCTGGGTGAACCTGCCGATCTCGGGGTCGTAGTACCGGGCATTATAATAATACAGGCCGGTCTCTTCGTCAAGCACCTGGCCGGTATAGCGGTTGGAGACGTTCTTGTAGGTGACATCAGCGTAGGACTCGTCGCCATAGGGCGTATAGACGTACTGATGGACAAAATCACCTTTGTGGCCGTAGTCGCCGTTGGTGATGATGGAGGAGGAGCCGAGGTGGTCGTTATGATAATAGACCAGGTCCGGTAGCGGCTCCGGGTCGTCAGCCCAGACCTCATCCGGCACCGCCAGGACAAAGAGCCCGGCTATCAGCACCGCCGCGATCACCTGGCGATAGGGGCTGCGCATATAGAACTGGCGGTAGCCCAGCCGGTAAAAGCTGTCAAAATCGAACTGCCTTCTGCCTTTGGGCCGGCGATAGACCCCCGCCAGGACCAGCCCCTTCAGGAATCCAGGGCGTTGTCCTTGAACCCAGGGTTTCACCCTGGGCTATTATATTTCGCCCCTTCAGGAACCCAGGGCGTTGCCCTTGAACCCAGGGTTTCACCCTGGGCTATTATATTTCGCCCCTTCAGGGCTCTATAAGGATTTAGAGTAATTGTCAACCCAGGGTTTCACCCTGGGCTATTATATTACGCCCCTTCAGGAACCCAGGGCGTTGCCCTTGAACCCAGGGTTTCACCCTGGGCTATTATATTACGCCCTTTGAGGGATGAAAGAAACTGAGATCAGCTTCGTCGCGGCCGGCAATAACAATTTTGGAGATTGCCAAAATTATTAAAACGAGAATCCATAAAGTCATGTTTTACGAATTAGCGCTATCAATTTTGGATTGCAGCAGCTTGAGCCAGTTTTGGTAGGCAGCCTGATAGGCTTCTTTGTCGCTGTCGGTCGGCTCGATAACATCGCGGCGGTCCAGGCCAATAAAGGCGTCGGCGGTGTTTTTGTAGAAGCCGGCACCGATCCCCGCGGCCCGAGCAGCACCCTGGGCGCCGTCGGTATTGTATAACTCGACGGTGGAATCGGTGACGGTGGCAAAGGCCTGGCTGAAAAGGGGGCTAAGGAACATGTTCGCCTGACCCGCCCGCACGGTTTTGGCCTCAACGCCCACCTGTCGCATGATCGACAGGCCGTAGTTGAGGGCGAACACAATTCCCTCCTGCGCCGCCCGTAATAAATGAGCGCGACTGTGGGTATTGAATTTCAAGCCTTCAATTACTGCGCCGATATCCTTATTGCCCAGGGTGCGTTCCGCTCCGTTACCATAAGGCAGGATACATAAGCCGGCGGAACCGATCGGCGCCTGCCGGGCCAGGGCGTTCATCTTTTCGTAATCGTCACCGCTGCCCATAGCGTTATGCTTTAACCAGCTATTGAGGATGCCCGTACCATTGAGGCACAGGAGTACGCCGTAACGCGGCTTGTCGTGGCTGTGATTGACGTGAACGAAGGTATTTACCCGCGATTGGGGGTCGTAGCTTAACTGGTCGCTCACGCCGTAAACCACGCCGGAGGTGCCGGCGGTGGCGGCGATCTCGCCCGGCTGGAGCACATTCAGGGAAAAGGCATTATTGGGCTGGTCGCCCGCCCGGTAAGTTACCGGTATTCCGGGCTTAAGCCCCAAATCCGCGGCGGCGGCGGAGGTAATTTCGCCCTGGCAGCCAAAGGTCTCCGTCAGTTCGGGAATCAAATCGCTGCTGAATCCGTAAAGGTCTAGGACCAGGTGAGCTAACTGGTCCCGGGGAAAATCCCATAAGATACCTTCCGACAGGCCGGTGGGGGTGGTCTTGATCTGATCGGTCAATCGCATGGCGATATAATCGCCGGGCAGCATGATTTTGTAGGTTTTTTTGAATAAATCGCCTTCGTTCTCCATTACCCATTTTAGCTTGGAGGCGGTAAAGTTGCCCGGCGAGTTGAGCAGGTGCTTGAGGCATTTTTTCGGTCCGAGTGCGGCGAAGGCCTGTTCGCCAATCGAGACCGCCCGGCTGTCGCACCAGATGATAGAAGGGCGAAGGACCTGCCGGTTCCTGTCCACCATGACCAGGCCGTGCATCTGATAGGAGATGCCGATAGCCTTGACCTGGGCTAACTCTCGGGCGGCGGTATGATTAATCTTGGCGGTGGCGGCTTTTACATTATCCCACCACGAGCGGGGGTCCTGCTCGGCCCAGCCGGGCTGACGGGCGAGGATCGGCATTTCCTTGTCCGGCGAGACGGCGGAAGCGACGACCCGGCCGGTTTCGGCGTTAAGCAGTGCGGCTTTGATGGAAGAACTGCCGATGTCATATCCTAACAAATACATGATTGAATCAGACCTTTCAGTGTTTTTGAATTGAAGAAGATTTTCGAAAAACAAGACAAAATTATACATAACCGGCTGGGGTAATTCCAGTTAATTAACAATATTGCAAGTTGTTATGCAGGTGGAAGTTATAAAAAACCGGCGGGGTGGACTGACCGAATGGTGGGAATGTAACTGATTTTCGGGCTTATCCGGTACAGAGCGTTATTTTGGGTGATGATTTTCCCCAGATATATGTCAATTCATTTGATTCGCACTTTTCAATCGCCGATATATAAGTTTAGCTGTGATAACAGGTAAACGACCGCCTGAACCGATAAAAGGTTCTGATAACATGAATCAAGTTAATGAATTCGACATGATCGTCCCAGTTAACGCGCATCCGAAAAGCGTCCTGCGTTTTGAGAAGCCCCTTGTCGAACTGGAAAACCAGATCGCCAAGCTGGAACGCGTGCAAAAAGAAAGCCGAACCGATTGTACAGCCGAAATCCAACGGCTACGCAATGAGCTGGTAAAACTGACCACGGAGATATATCAATCACTTTCCGCGTGGGAGGTGGTGCAGGTAGCCCGTCATCCGGGCCGGCCGGTGCTCAGGGATTACGTGGAATTGATGGTCAAAAATTTTTGCGAGCTGCATGGCGACCGCTATTTCGGCAATGACCGAGCTATAGTAACCGGTTTAGGCCGGATCGGCCGGGAAAAAGTCATGGTCGTCGGTCATAACAAGGGCAAAACCACCCACGAAAAAATCGCCTGCAATTTCGGCTGCGCCCATCCTGAAGGTTATCGTAAGGCACTGCAAAAAATGAAAATGGCGGAAAAGTTCCATTTGCCCATTGTCTGCTTTATCGATACCCCAGGGGCATATCCCGGGATCGGGGCGGAAGAGCGCGGCCAGGCGCGGGCAATCGCCCTCAATATCAGGGAAATGTTTCTGCTGCGCGTACCTATTATCGGTATTGTTATCGGGGAGGGTGGGTCCGGCGGGGCTTTGGGCATCGGCGTCGGCGACCGAATGGCGGCATTGCAATTTTCCTACTACAGCGTAATTTCGCCGGAAGGCTGTGCGGCGATTCTCTGGAAAAAAGCCGAAAAAGCAGCCGCGGCGGCGGAAGCGCTAAAACTGACCAGTGAGGATAACCTGATGCTGGGTATGATTGAAACAATTATCCCGGAACCTCTGGGCGGAGCACACCGGAATCCTTACGAAACCATCCATAACGTCGAGGCATACATTATTAGAACCCTGCGAGGATTACAACGCTACAAAATTGAGAATCTCATCGAAAATCGTTACAAAAAGTATCGCAGGATGGGGCAAATCACCTATACCACCAATGAACCTGAGCCCGGTAATCCGAACGATGAACAAAAACAGCTTTTGTGCCCCCTCTAATTATTCGGCTCCGGTCGGTCAAATGTGATTTTTATTCCGCATTTTTATCGATGTAGGAGAATTTGCGTTCGTAATCCAGGGTCATACCGTCGTTGAAAGTTTCATAGGTTTGGCATTTAACCTCCAGGTCGGCGGTGATATAAGAGGATATCGCATCAGAAAACTTTTGGGAAAGGTCGGCCGCGGCGGGGATATTGGGGGATAACTGGATTCGCAGCAGGCCGCGTTTTTTACCGGAGCGCAGACGGAAATTGGCGGTAGTCATGCCGGCTAATCGCGGATCGTGATAAATCCCTTCCTTTATCTCTTCAGGATACACCAAAACATCACCCGATAAAATTGCTTCACCGCGACCTTTAACGGCGACAATCGGCAACTGTTCCACAGGGGGCGCAGCAATGTCAGCGGCAGGAAGAAACCGGCTGATGATTTCCGGGGGTAGTATCAATGCCATATCGCCGGTACGATAACGGATAAGCGGGATAGGACACCGGGGGTTAAGCGTGGATAATACCAGCTCTGAGTCCTGGAGAACCTCGACAAAAATCCGCTGCGGATTGTAAACGAACAGCGGGGGCACAATAGTGGCGGATTTTCCGAAGATGGCCTTTCTCGGTTCGGGATTTTCATGGAGAAAGCGGCGCAGCCGGACCAACTCCGGCAGCTCAAAAAACAAATTCAGTCCCAGCTCCGCGACCCCCATGCTGGAGCCGATGAAGCCGGTCTGCGGTTGATTGATGTCAATGCCCACGAGGTTTTCCAGGTACTTGCGGGCATTTTCCGCTAACGGCTCTTCGCCCACGATGATGTGGATGAGCAATTTCTGCCAGTCAATGGCCTGACTTCGGCCCAGTTCGAGGACATGCTTAATAAAGGCGGCTTCCCCAACCAGAATTATTTGCTCGTACAGTGGGGCGAACTGACTGACTAAAGCAGTCACCATATCAGCTCTGACACTGGTATGGGCAAGTGTGCAGGCGCGGGAGAAAACCTGCACGCCCATGGGTAAACAGTTAATCAAGAGCGTCTTTTTGCGACGAACGTTAAAAAGCATGTCCAGGGCGTCATCGATAAGGTCAATTTCGCCCTGAGCACTATCAGCATCATAGATGCCAAAGGCAAATAAACCCGAATGCCCGGAACTGGTAAGCAAACTAGCCGGGCTGCCAATTTGACCATGGCGGCAAAGCTCGGACACAGGAAAGCTGCCAAAGGTCATTTTCTTGTCGATAACCGGCACCCGGCTTTGGAAATCATCGAGGTTGCATATCCGGGCGGGATCAATGCCGAATTGTTCCAGAATATGTTTGTAAAAGGGAGCCTGCCGGGCAGCCGACTGAAAGGCAGAAATTATCAAATGCTCGAGATTCATAATTCGTTCCGCTAATAAAGCAATGAAGGCTTATATTGGTAACCAAGCAATATTCAGAAATTTACAATAACCGAGGATAAGTGTATAGATAATAATCGAAAAAACAGGCAAAAACACACTAAAAAAATATTAGCCTAATATAGTCGGCTAAAAGAGAATTTTTTATGAAAGTCCAATTCCCAGACCGATTATATCATAAGATTCCCATGATTATCAGAGCAAATTGATTTATCAGTACTGAAAAGGCCGTTATTCTCCTATTTCAAAGTAATCAAAAAAATAAATAAGGAAGGCAGGCATTAAAGTGTCTAGGAAAAGTTTTTTTATTTTATGGGTGGTGATATTAATAATAGGGGCAGTTAAGGTGGCCCAGGCGACCGAATTTGCGGATGAGGATTTTTCCCTGCGATTCTCGGCGGCATTGAGTAGATTTTCTCCTTATGCCGATGTCGCGGGAGCAGGCGGCGCATCGGCGGCAAGCAAATGGTCGTCGTCGATTAACCCGGCGTCGCCGGCCTGGCGGCCGACAACTTCAGCACTGGGTATTTCTTTAGTGCCCCAATATACGCAGCTATGTTTATCGGAAGGAAGCAAGCTGCATGTTATATCCGAATCGCCGGTTTGGGACGGGAAAGAAAAGGGGGTTTTTATGCCGGGTTTTGCCCAGGCACACAGCAATCGGTCAACCATTCGTCAGGGCCTGGAGTTCGAATATGATATGAATTACTATCAAATGCAGTGGAGCAAACGACTGGATGAGAATTTGGCAGTAGGGGCACATTTTAATTTTGCCGAGTCGCAGACGAATTTCGATCTGGGAATGATGCGGGTCAGCAAGACAAACGCGGAAAGTTATGATTTTCGGTTGGGCGGTCTTTTTCAGCCGGTAGAGAAATGGCTGGTAGGATTGGTTTTTGATTATGGCTTTTCCCCTTCAAGAACCACGCTATATGATTGGATGGGAACAGGTCTGGGAAATGTCAAGATTCACGACACCATGCACCAATATTTACTGCGTCCGGGCATTTCCTATGAGTACAAGGAAGACTCGGCAGTATATTTTGATTACCAGATGGGTTATTTTTATAACGAAGCAGACCGCCTGGAGGTACATCGCTTTTTTCTGGGAGTAGATCATGCGATTGTGAAACAGCTATTTTTACGAGGCGGAGTGGCACAAGATGTAACCGCCGACGCGGCCTGGACAGTCGGGGTAGGTATTTATCCCAACGACTGGTTGAGTATCGACGCGGCTTACCAGAGAAATATGTTCCCAGAACTAAGCCCGGAGTTTGGTAATTCGAGCAGCGTTACACTATCGTTGGGAATTACCTTTTAGAACGAAATTCTTTAAGTCCGGTTGTTTTATTTTTCCAAAGGGGGATATAGATTTAGTCGTTCTCCGAGGTCGAGTCTTTCAATGGGTGGGCCAGGCCTGCCGATGCAACCATTAGCAGGGCACTGATTACAGGAATATGATATCGGCTTTGCACTTCAAAGACCAGGTGAAGCGCGAACATATACAACAGCAGAAGCAACAAGAGCCAAAGCCGTCTATTCTGCCACACCCCAGTACGCACGGTTCCCAGGAAAGTGGCGAGCAGCAAAGCCGCCCAGAAAGTGTTAATAATCATTTTGATGAGAGACTCCAATACGGAGCGGATACGAGGCGGAAGAGCGGGATTCATATGAGTGGCAATATTGGTGCTCGAAGTGCCCCACATGTTCACCGGCTTTTTCAACATCAGTTTAAACCATAACCAGGGATTTTCTTTAATCCATTGGAGGGCTTGTTTTCGGCGGGTTCGGTCGAGATCAAGCTCCTCTTTTGCGGTCAGGGTGGCTTTAATGTAGGGGTCTCGCTGCCGAGAATATGTGCCCCACGAATCGTAATTGGTGCCCATATACAAATTATTCCCACCATTGGTGGATACGAGGACAAATGAACCGAATATACGATAGTTACGCAAAGTCCAGGGCAAAATGGTAACGACCATTACGCCCAGACAAGGCAGCCATCGCCAAAATGTGCGGCGTATTTTCATTAAAGACAGCCAGCAAATCAGCAGAATAACAGGTACCAGGAGAAAAACCGGTTTGACCAAAGAAGCGAATCCCAGCAAACTGCCCAGGACCAAAGCAGATACCCATCCCTGCCAGCCTTTCCGAGTGGCAATCAGCGTCAGGTCCGCAAGAGCCAGAACCAGAAAGGCTAACAAAGCGGAGGCGTCGGTGCGAGCGGCAGTAAAGACAAAAGTCGGCATAATAGCTGTCAGTACCGTCGCCCAACGCGCCGCCAGGGAAGACAATGACCTCCGGGCAACATCAAATGCCAACAAAACCGTAGCAGTACTGATGATAATTCCGAGTATATAGCCGGAAACCGGATGCGGCACAGTAATCCGATACCAAGCCGTCAGCAGTAAGGGTAAACCCGGCGGCCAATATGCGGTAGGTCCGTAAACCTTGCCGCTAAACAAATCCATGGCCTTGGCATGATAGTGGGCGGCGTCCGAGCCCGGCCAAGTGGGCCAAAGCAACAGGGTGAGAAGCCGCAAAATCAAAGCAGTCGTAAGTACCCAGGTCCAAAATGTACGGGACGGCATCGCCGCCAGCCGAAGGTTAATAGTCCGGCGAATTCCTGGATGAAATAATACCAGCCCAGCCAGTAGCCCCAGAATGGTGGGTACATACCCAATCAGCATGTGCTTTCGCAAGGGAAATATCAAAAGAGCACAGGCCCACATCAGGCAAAAACAAATACCAACTCCTCGCGGAAAATTGTTTATCCAAATCCAACCAGAATTGGAAAATTTTGCTTTCATCGAACGATTTTATTGTGAATTGCGGTACTGGAACCGAAGGTAAATTAACCACAGTTATTTTCGCGTCAAACGGCAAGAATTTCAAGAAAGTTTTCTAATAATCCGAGGGCCGAGACATCGGGCTGCCCAAACGGGAAGTTTTTTCCAGCAAGCTACCAGATAACGATATTTATTACTGTCGGTAGTCAAGTCCGGCATTTTTTGGCCCTCCGCCAGTAAAAAATGCCAAAACAAGGGAACCTCTTCTGCGCCCCACTGTTTCTTAAAATTATATGTGCCAGAGTTTCGCGAACTTCGGCCGAAGTCGAAATATTTTGTCGTCGCTTGACAGCCATCAGTGAGCATGGACCAATACAACAGCATATTGGCGTTGGAACTTTTAAACCGCCAGTCATTGGCAGCCCAGGGCACACGTAAAGCATCACGGTCGCGCAGGCTAAAACCAGCCGCAATAGCTTTGCCGTGAAGGCGGACGGAGTAGATTCTCGACTCTTCTGGAAAGTATTGGAATATCAACTGGAAAAAGCGGCGACTGTGTGGAGGGCTTCCAAGGTCGCGCATATTGCGGGCATAAACGGTATAGAATTCATTAATCAGCTCAGCGGCGCCTTGTACGACCTGCAGGGAGATGCGCTGCGCCTTGCGAAGTTGATTGCGGACTTTCGGTTTTAACCGCAGCCATAACTCTTCCTGGCTTTCGGGCAGGGTTAGATGCATGGTTACTTTGTCGCAGCGATAAGGGATCGCTTCAGTTGTCGGCTGGAGATGGCGAAGCTCCAGCCACTGAACATGCTGTTCTTTAATAAGATCGCGGGCTGTAAATGTTAAAGCTTGCATGGCAAGGTCATCTTGGGCCAGAATACCGGAAGCGTCGAAATAGGGCAGACTACAGAGATGGGACCCGAAAAGCAGGCTTTTTTGCGCAACTAGTTGCAGGATGCCGGTGATTTTTCCATGGCGACGAGCAGTGAGATAAAAAGGATGATTATCATAAGCAAGTCGCATAACTTGTCCCCATCGCGGATCGTGATAGATCGTTCCCAAAGGATATTGGGCAAGAAACTCCTGCCAGTGAGGAATTTGTATAGAGATATTGACATCATAATTTTGGGGCAAAGATATATCTTTCTGATCAGACATTACTAAATTCTTTCTCTAAGTACCTTCTCTGATATGAATTTTATATATTCAGCAAAATGGCATTAAATCGAGGTTTCAGCTTGGATTCAGTTGATTTTGCTTTTATAACTTCCTGTCAAACAATGTTTTTATTATATTTCCGTCTTCTTCCGGTGAAACTTGTTTACTGTCATACAGCGTATAAAAATTTATCGAGATTAGGATTTATCGCTTTGAAGATACCTGTGTAATCATAAGGGAAACAGCATCTTTTTGGGAACCGCCAAAAACCCTCTATCTTCATATTTATATCAAAATTTATTTCCAGAGTTAAGCAATCATCACGCATGAAAATAAATTATCCAAAACCGTAACACACTGTTTTTCATAAAGTATTAAGTTCAATAAGTTTAAGCACATTTTTCCCTGTCAGTTGCCATTTTTATAGTAAATCGTAATAAAATAAAATAAAAAAATGAAATTATCGGACTTTTTACTTGACGGGTCGGCCCAGATTGCATAGAATATCAAATAACATATTGCAGGAGATAGGAGACTGGAGAAAGGAATCCCGTCTTTATACTTGCGCAGCGAGTTGTTGAGTGTTTGGATTGTCCAATATGGGCAAGAGCTAAAAAACTGCGCGAACCAAATACTTCGGGGCGCAAGCGAGTATAAAATAGATGTAGAATATATGTTATGGGCCGGCAGGCATTGATTGGGTATTTTAGCGGCCAATAGCGTCGAATTACGGGATTTTTAATATATTTGTTTTTTTGTATAAATGTTTAATGAATATCAATATGGCAAATAAAACCAATCAGTCTGTCGAGAAAAATTAAGAGACTGATTATATCTATATATTTATTGGCACATTTTTGGGAAAATACGAAGTTTTACTTAGGGTGATTGTTTGTCAGTAAGTTCTGCAATGATAAATAAAGTTTGTTAGTAGGTAATGTTATAGTTATTAGTATTTCTGGAGTTATTTGACACTCTTACACGGCACTAAGTTAAGTGTAAAGAAGAGGGTGGACTGGTGGTCGTAAAGGGCTAGAACCCACCAGTTCACCCGGGCACCTTCTTAGGCGTATATTATGCGCCTAAAAGGGCGTCTGTTTATTATTCTAACACGTGTGAGGGGTCAAGTCAAGAATATAAGTCTATTTCATCGCTATAAATAAGGACGATTTTAAATGCCCGAACCTGTTACATTGTTGGGTTTTACCGGCAGCCTGTTTGCAGTTTTGTGGCATTTGGCCCGGAGGCATTTCAACACCGCCAAGGAATGCATAGATATCCTTTTAGGGGCTATTGCCTTGGTGTTAACCCTGCCCGTTTGGGGTGTTTGTGCCTTTTTAATCAAGATTTCCAGCAAAGGGCCGGTGTTGTTCACCCAAATCCGGGCGGGCAAGGATGGCGAGCCATTTCGAATGTATAAGTTCCGGACAATGCATATCCATGCAGAAAATGACACCGGAGCGATCTGGGCCTTGGAAAATGATCCTCGAGTTATCAAGCTCTGCCGTTGGATGCGGAAGAGCCATATCGATGAGTTGCCTCAGTTAATCAATGTTATTAAAGGAGATATGTCATTGGTCGGCCCAAGGCCTGAACGGCCGGAGATACTGGAGAAACTTCAGAGCCGCTATCCCGAGGTGAAGAAAAGATTGATCGTAAGGCCGGGGATAACTGGTTTGGCTCAGGTTCGGAATGGTTACGACAAATCAATTGATGAGTTCCGGCATAAATTAAAATCTGATTTGGAATACATTGATAAACCCAGATGGGGCACTGAGCTACGAATCATGGCGGCAACGCTAACCAAAGTTTATGACAAAAACGCCCATTAAAGGGATGTAAATAAAACTGGTCAAAGTATAGAAAGCAAAGTGGTAATAAAAACGGAACAAATTAACCATAAACAAGTTAGGAGTAATCCAATGAGATACATGTGTTTTAAAGCAACGACGGTATTATTGATTCTGGGATTGGTGATGTGTCTGGGCAGTCCGCAAGCACAGGGTAATACTTATACGTATTCATCAACACCTTATTATTTGAGCCTTTCCCATGATAAGTATTATGCCTGGGGTATAGAGTGGGCAGGCCTGGATTTGGGCATTCCAGAAGGTGAGATTATCGAAGAAGCCACGTTTAAGATTAGCAATATCAATGATTTATCGGCTGACTTTAATGTGCTGCACATCTGGTTGGTGGATGAGCTTCCCGATGTACGTTGGACAAGCGTAAATTGGCCGGGCGTGAGCGTTGGGAAGGACAGAAGAAGGGACTATTCCGATGCGTTTGCCGGCAGTGGCGGGGTACATTTGATGGACTATACCGATTCCTACTGGTGGCGGCCTGAGAATTTGGAAGTGGAGCTTCCTGTAAATACACTGCAAGATTATATCAGTAACGATGGTATGTTCGGGCTGGCCCTGGATCCCGATTGCTATTACTACCAACAGGGACTGAGCCTAATAATTACCACCTGTCCGGTTCCTCCACAACCTAATAGCGCAATACCAGAGCCCATGACGGGATTAGGAGTTTTTATGGGCGTTGGAGCTCTGGGTGGTTACCTTCGTCGCAGGGGGAAGCTGTTTTAGGAGGCTTGTTTATGGGTTTTAGTTATTTTTGAAGGGAAAAACACTTGCGTTTGAAAGGAAAAATAGAAAAGAGAAATATTAGTTTGAGCGGAATAGCTACCAGAAAGGAGGGTAGTAAATGGCGTAGTTTTTTGTCCAGATAGTGAAACAGGAGGATTAGCCGGCTAACAAGGCCAGTCGGTTATAAAAGAAAAAGAATGAAAGGATGGTGTTTTATGAAAATGAAGTTAATAACAATGCTGATGGTAACGGCCTTAATTGTAACCATCAGCGGGACAACCCAGGCAGTTAGTGCTCCAACCGTGGGGCCCGGTGTTTTGTTTATGGCGTCCTATAACCAGGACAATGGGACGGCTTACTATGTAGATGAAGACGATCCAACTTTTCCCGGATGGAATAATCTGGCGGCTTCATATGACCCGGATAACCTGCCAGTTTGGGCCAGCAGGGTAAAACCTGACGGCGCAGTGTTGCAACGGGATTGCTTTAACGGCGACGAGCTGAATGAGCTGGAGGATACCTGGGGTATCTTCAGTGTGAACCTCATCAGGGATGGTATTCTGGTAAGCAATACGATTAATCCATTAGGTGGTGGTACTGTATGGTACACCAATCAAGATGATGCGAATCCCAAAGATGTCTGGCTGGTGGGTATGTTCTGGGGCGGCAATGACACCTCTGTGTCGTTCGACGAACCCGGCGCCAACGAACTGACATCTTTCACAACCCTGACCGACAACGTGCATCTGGAGTTGTGGGCGGTTGACATGTCGGACCTCGATGCATCCGTTGACGTTGATACCCTGCTGGTATATGACAGCAACCGTCGTACCGCCGCAGATGTATATACCGGTTGGTTGGATGCCACAGTGAGAGCTAATGGTGTACCGCTTCTGCGGGGCCTGAGTGAGTATATCAAATTTGACGGCGCCTTAATGGACAGTTTCTATTTTTCGGGTGACACTGACGCCTGGTTTGATCTGCCGCTGTCCGAAGGCCCAAGTGCCGGCGGAATCTTTAAGTGGAACGACAAGTTTGGTGTAGATCCGGTGATTGTTGACCCCGAAGGTGATTTGATAGACATATATCAAAATTGGGGTTTGCAGTTCTCAACCGAAGGTTGGGATACTTACAGCCGGGATTTCGGCGGCGTCAACAATTTTGTTCCCGAACCGATAACCATGCTGGGTTTATTCCTGGGTATCGGTGGTTTGACGAGTTATATGCGCAAACGCCAGATGGCGTAATAATTTTTGGGTTGTCCTGAATAATTATGTGTTGATCATCCGGTTTTCGGCTGGGAGGTTATCCGTCCCAGCCGGACCCGGGTGTGAGAGTTGATGATTAGAATGGATTATGAGCGGTGATAACTGCGAAAGGATAGTGTGCGCATATATATTCAGCTATTTTTTGAACGAGTAATTTCGTTTAATTTTTCTTTATCGCACTAAATTGAGGAAGGTTATGGGCCGAATAAACCTAAAAGTATTGAACTTTTTTTTGCCGATAATTACGATGCCATTTCTTGTCGGCCCGGCTAATGGTAGCAGCGTAAATACTGTCCCATGGGACAGCAGGATAACCAACGGGGGTATAACCACCTTTACATACTCAAGCGGTAATCCCCGCGCCGCCCGTGCCGATTTTCAAGTATCGGATAACAAACTGGTGGTCACATTGATTAACACTTCCGCATTTGATATTATGGTGCCGGAAGAAGTCCTGACGGCGATATTCTTTGATCTGCGGGGCAACCCTATATTGGTGTCTGGGGATGCTATACTGGGTAGCGGGTCGCAAGTTTACCGTGGCAGTGCCACCATTATTGTGCCCGAAGGTGATGTGGGTAGTGAGTGGGCATATCGCAAGGATATAGCGACATTACCGGCGGCATATTGCATAAGTTCTGTTGGGTTAGGGGATTTGATCGGCCCCAAGGACCGATTTGATACCTCTCATGATGCGGATTATCTTTGGCCGCCAGCCAGTCCAGACGGACTGCAATTCGGCATAGCCAGCACCGGTGATAATCCGAGTACCGGTAATGGAGGGGTATTGGCTAATCCGTTGATTCGTGACAGTGTGATGTTTACCCTAAGCGGCCTATCCCAGGATTTCGGTCTGGATGGAATTTTTAACGTGTGGTTTCACTATGGAACAGATTACAGCCCACCCGTTTACAATCCTTCGAGCGCGGTTCCCGAGCCGGTGACGATGCTGGGCATGTTCCTGGGTATCTGCGGTTTGGTGAATTATCTACGTAATCGCAGAGTCGGGCACTAGCTTGGCATCATACAAGGTTGTTCTGAACACTATATCTTATGGAAACGTTTGATAGACAACAATCGTTTGGTTCAATTTTGTTACATGCTCTGTAAGTAAAAAACAGCATATCGCGTGAATTTTTGGGCATAGCTTTTCTGGCATAGACGTAGATGAAGTCAGAAGAATTAAATATATAACGGTTATGTTTATAATAATCACTTTTTTTGTCCCTGAAAGAAAGGCAGGTTAATTATGAAGGCAAAATTATTAAGCATAGTTGCGTTGATGGTTTTGGTTTTGTCGTTCAGCCAGGCGACCGAGGCACTTACTATCCCTGACGTGCCCATTGGCGTCCAATTTCTAGCGTCATATGATCAGGAGAATGGTACGGCCTACATTGTCAATGAAAATCATCCAGACTTTCCGGGATGGAATAATCTGGCGGATGGGTATGATCCGGATAATCTGCCGGCCTGGGCCAGCAGGATTAAGCCGCGTGGTGCAATGCCACAACCCGGTTCGACGGAGCTGGAAGATACCTGGGGCATTTTTATTTTAGGCTACATTAAAGACGGAGTGCTTGTTGCCAATACGGTTAATCCATTAAGTGGGGGCATGGTCCACTATTCCAATCAGGATAATTCCAATCCCAAAGACACTTGGCTGGTGGGCATATCCTGGGGCGGAAATGACACTGCGGTTACATTTGATGAACCGGGTACCAATGAAGTATCATCCTTTACGGTGTTGACAGGAAATGTCCGTATGGAATTGTGGGCGGTGGAAATGGCAGATCTCGATCCCACGGTGGATGTATGTACCTTGTTGTCTTATAATGTAAGTCGTCGTACGGCGGTAAATGAGTACACCGGCTGGCTGGATGCCGCTATCAAAGCTAACGGCAAGAAGCTTCTGTCCGGAACGAGTACATATGTGAAGTTTGATGGTGCATTAATGGGCAGTTCGTATTTTTCAGGTGATACGTTTGCCTGGTTTGATCTCGATGAGACCGATACCACCGCTTTATGGAATGCCAAATGGGGGTCTGAACCGTTGCTGATCGACCCTGGTTTAAAGTTGGCGGATATCTACATGAATTGGGGTTTGCAATTTTCCAGCGAAGGCTGGGATACTTACAGCCGGGATTTCGGCGGTGTCAACGTTACTGAGCCGAACGAACCTGGTGAATCTGGCTGTCGGGTGACGGGCGGCGGGAATGATACCTTTGACGAAGATGGCATAGGGCCGTTCGACGACAAGTTGGCTCAAGATGCGTTCGCTGACGGCAGCAGATATACCTTCGGTGGACAGGCGGGTTCACCAACCGGCTGCCAGCCCCAGCCATGGGGAGAATGGACCCATAATCATCATTCCGGACTCAATGCCAGCTTCACTTTCCATGCCGGTACCGCCAGTGCCCCCGAGGGAACGGAAATAGATTGGATTACATGCAGTGACCCGCCATGCTGCCTGCCGGCCCGCCAGGCTCCCACCAAGCAGATTGACTTTGGCGGGGTGGGAACCTTCAAGAATGTTCGGGTAAAGAACAATTCTCCATTGAAATGGATTGTAACGGATAAACTCTACGAGTTTGCGGTCCATATCGAAGATTTGGGTGAGCCGGGCAGTACCAACACGAAAAAGAATCCGCTTCTAGGTACGGCTGCGTGTCCTCCGGAAGGTCGTAACGGTATGGCAGGTGATTGGGCTAATTGCGGCTGTCCTGATTTTTATCGGATAACGATTTTCAATCCGGATGGCGATGACTATGTAGTGTATGGTTATATCGACGGCGGCAATCTGCAGATACATCCTTCGCATCCTTGTAAGTAAAACCAGTTACTAACACGGGCTGTTGGACTTTCGAATGTTTGAGTTCAGGCATTAGTCGGTGAATATTCTGTGGAGCGTAAGGATGTCTGCGGATAAGCAGGAGAAAAAGTTTTCCACTTAACTGCGGTTTTTCCCCGCCGAGTGAAGGATTGTGCATAATCCCTCGCTATGTTCGGATGTTACACCTTCCGATACAGAGCGAGGGATGTTTTTTTGCTGGGACCGGGTAAATAAACCGGTCCGCCCTTATTTACGTTCGTCATTGCCGGCCGATAGCTAATGTGTAGATAACGTATGATATTTTTCGCACAAATTTATGGGACATAAAAAGAGTCCTTCATCTGGTCGATGTTAATGTTGAAAAAACTTAACCAAATGGAGGACTTAAAA
>Ga0209269_1000414_pt1 | contig 41113 bp, 37 predicted proteins | sample MTBAKMMethaMetaG_FD_187455 | JGI IMG/M metagenome (GOLD analysis project Ga0209269, IMG submission 187455) | Enrichment culture microbial communities from Arthur Kill intertidal strait, New Jersey, USA, that are MTBE-degrading - MTBE-AKM (Arthur... | ecosystem: Environmental > Aquatic > Marine >... | reverse complement strand
TCGACAGGGCCACCGTCGCCGCCCTCCTTCTCGCCCACCTGCAGGGCTTGGAGTTCGGCGCCCCTCGAGTACTTTCTTACGTGAGGCAACGAATCGCGTTCGAGTACATTCTTGGTGAGGCAACGCGCGCCGGTTGCTTGACTCAGGTCCACATTGGCACTAACTTATCGGATAGTTAGTGCGCGAGATCAGATTCGCGATCTGACAGGGGGGCGCGCCAAGCCGGTCGTTCCGTTGAGGGTTTCGAGCGGTAGGCGCTCCGTGAGGAAATCCGAAAGGGGGGCGGTTTTCGCAGTGGGAAGCTCCGCGTCTTTGGCTAGGTATGCAGCGAATCCTTGGTTGACGTGGGGGAACCGAAAGCCATGCGACAAGCGAACTAGACGAGGGATGGGGGACCATGAAAGGTCTACGACATGCTGTTGTGTTCTTGTTGGTAGCCGTTGGCATTCTTGCGGCGGCGTTTGTGATCAGCGCTTGCGGCAGTTCGTCGTCGAGCGATTCAGATTCTTCGGCGTCACCTACAGCCTCGACCGCCGATAACAGTTCGAATCAGGACTATGCTTGGTCACAGCTGGAACCCCTGCTCGCCGTCCCGACGTTCGAACCGGCGGGACCGGCGTTCGATGCGAAGTCTATGATGGCTGGGAAGTCGATTCTCAGCATTCCGGGGACAGGCACAGACCCGTTCTATGTTCAGATGAACAACGGAATGCAATCTGCAGCTGATGAAGTCGGATATGGTTTCTCGGTCTGGAACAACCAGGGTCAGCTTACGCAGTATCAGCAGGGCATGGCAAACGGAATCCAGAAGAGGGTGAATCTGATTGACCTGCTTGCGGGTCCTGATCCGAATGCGCTCAAGCCTCAGATCGAAGATGCGCAAGCGGCCGGGATTCCTGTCGTCATCTCCCACAATACTGGCTACGAGCAGGAAGTCCCCTACGTGGACCACATTCTCGCTACCGACTACAAGCTCGCCGGCCAGTTGTGCGCTGACTGGGTCATCTACAAAGATCCCACCGCTCACGTTCTGGTGATCGTCTCCGAGGAGATTCTGGCGACTGAGTCGATGAAGAACGGCATCGAGGAGGAATTCGCCAAGTACGGCCCCGACATCGAGTACAAGTACGTAAATGTGCCGATTCCTGAGTGGGGAACGAAGATCACGCCCGCCGTGCGGTCTGCAATTCTGGCGGACCCGAACCTGACTTACATCATTTGCATCTACGACAGCATGTCGCAGTTCGTCACCCCCGCTGTCGATGCCACCGATTCCGCGGACCAGGTAAAAATTGTTGGCTTCAACGGAACTCCCTTCGTTCTCGACCTCGTTAGGGAGGGCAAGGTCGAGGCCGATATCGGCGAGAGCCTCGAATGGGCCGGATGGGCGATCGCGGATGCGGAAATGCGGATCATCGGTGGGATGGAAGTCCCAAAGGACATGAAGATTCCCTATCGTCTGTTTACGAAAGACAACGCAGCTGAGGCTGGCATCCCGGCGTCGTTCTCAGAGGGTTACGGCGATTTCAAACCCGGCTACCAGCAGCTCTGGGGTCTCCAGTGACTTGGTGTGTAGCCGCTTGAGCGCTTGAGGGATTAGGAAAGGCATAGGGCCGTGGACCAATCACTTGTCGTTCGCAACATGTCGATGACGTTTGGTGGCCAGCGAGCACTGGACGAAGTCAGCATGAGTATTCGCCGCGGAGAGGTCCACGGCCTTATCGGCCAGAATGGCTGTGGAAAGTCGACTCTCATTAAGATTCTCGCCGGATATCATCACCCGGACCCTGGTGGCGAGGTCGAGATCGACGGCCAGCCGGTGAAGCTTCCGGTGCCGGCAGCAACGGCCGCCAAGCTAGGCATGAGCTTCGTCCACCAGGACCTGGGGCTGCTTCCGACGCTAACGGTACTAGAGAACTTCCGTGCAGGAGCGTTCTCGACGGAGAGCATCTGGTTCATTAACTGGAAGAAGGAGCGCCGGAGAGCATCAGACGTTTTCGGCCGCTTCGAAATGAGCCTAAATCCGAGGGCGAAGGTGGTGGATTTGCCCGCGCTCCAGCGAGCCCAATTGGCTATTGTACGGGCTCTCGACAATCTGGCTGAATACCAAGCTGCCACTGGCGGACACGGTGGCTTGCTGGTCTTGGATGAACCCACGGTCTTCCTCCCTCGGGCAAACCGAGAACGCTTCTTCGAAGTGGTCCACAAGAGTGTCACGCTGGGGGCCAGTGTGATGTTCGTTTCACACGACTTGGACGAGGCCCTAGCGGTGACGGATCGCATCACAGTCCTCCGCGACGGCCGTGTTGTGGGAACCGTGGTCAGCGGCGAGACCTCGAAGGAGAAACTGGTCGAGATGATCATCGGTCGGCGTCTGGAGTCCTATCAGGCCGCTCGGCACGAACACTCGGCGAACGACGGTCAGGCGAGTGTTGCTGACCTGACTGGTGGCTCTGTTGAAGACGTGTCTTTCAACGTCTATCAGGGAGAGGTGCTCGGTCTGACCGGACTAGAGGGTAGCGGCTTCGAGGAGATACCCTATTTGCTCTTTGGTTCACCCCCCGGGAAGCAAGGCCGTTTGACAGTCGCAGGACGTGAGTACGACTTGGCGAGTATGTGTCCGCCCACTGCAATCAAGGCGGGGATGGCGTTGGTACCCGCGGATAGACAAGGCTCCGCGGGAGTCGGCTCTCTTCTCGTACGGGACAACGTCATGCTGCAGGTCATCGGCAAGTACCGTCCCTATCGATTGGATCGAAGACGCTATCTCAGGGACTCTCACACCGCGCTGAATGAGTATGACGTTCGCCCGCCGCAGCCCATGATGGACTTCCAGGCCCTAAGTGGCGGAAACCAGCAGAAGGTCGTACTCGCCAAGTGGCTCCTCGGAACGCCTAAGCTGCTTCTGGTCCACGAGCCAACCCAGGGAGTCGATGTTGGCGCAAGGGCACAGCTATTCGATATCATCACTAGAGCCGCGGAAGGTGGGATGTCCGTGGTCTGCGCGACCTCTGATTACGAGCAGTTGGCGGGAATCTGCAGTCGTGTCCTAGTCTTCAGGAATGGCGAAATCGCTTGCCAACTCCTGGGAGAGCAAATCACTAAAGACCGGGTGATGGAAGCGTGCTACCTGGGTGACGCGCAACCGTGCCCGGAAGGTGAGGGGTGAGGCTATGGCTACGAATGGCGGAGGTACAGACATGACGGGCGACATGCTTACCCCTTCAGCTCATGAGGCTGGTCAGGTGAAGAGCGGTCGCCGTGTTGGCGACTATGTGGAAAGCCTTGCCCTGGTGATGGCTTGGGTGGTCGTTATTGTTATCTTCAGCATCCTAGCCCCGGATACGTTCCCTACTCTGCGGAACTTCCAGACAATGCTCGGCACTCAGACTACTCTCGTGATTCTCGCGATGGCGGTCCTGATACCGCTCACAGCAGGTGATTACGACATCTCCCTGGCCGGCACCATGACGTTCGCGGGAATGGCAGTTGCGGTATTGAACGTACATGGCGGCATGCCAATCGGTCTCGCAATCCTCGTGGCCCTGACGTGCGGACTCCTTATCGGGCTAATCAATGGTTTCTTCAGTGTCTACATCGGCATCGACGCGTTTATCGTCACACTGGGGACAGCCACGATTCTCTTGGGCCTGACCCTTTGGATGAGCGCCTCGCAGACGATCAGCGGCGTTTCGCAGTGGCTATCAGACTGGATTGTGGTTTACCGGCTCGGGGGCATCTCCCTCGAGTTCTACTACGGCGTCGTACTGTGTGCGGTCTTATGGTACATATTCGATTTCACCGCAATCGGCCGCCGAATTCTATTTGTGGGTCGAGGAGCCAACGTGGCTAGGCTCAGTGGTATACGGGTGGGTCGAGTGCGTTGGGGATGTTTCGCAGCAGCAGGGATTATCGCCGCCGCGGCCGGAGTACTCTACACGGGTACGGCAGGAGCTTCAGACCCGACCTCTGGACAGACGTTCCTCTTGCCGGCTTTTGCGGCTGCATTCCTCGGCAGCACTGCGGTTACTCCGGGTCGCTTCAACCCATGGGGCACGCTCATTGCTGTATACTTTCTCGTCACTGGCATCACCGGACTGGCAATCATGGGAGTCCAGACTTGGGTTCAGAACGTCTTCTACGGCGTGGCTCTGGTGGCAGCCCTTACGGCATCGCAGATCGTGAAGAAGCGTCGAGAGAGGTCTGACCGGCTATGAACACGCTACCTTTGCTGAATCGCATGGCTCAATAGAGGGCCGTGCTCGAGCCGCAGCTTGCTCGGTCTTGTCGTTTCGCTTGATCTAGTACAAGACACTCTGTCATCGGTAGTGTTTCTTTTGCGCCCCTAGACGCAGGGCGATGTAGAGGTGGCGCTGACCGCGGAGTCGGCGCCGGTCGAACTCTCTGAACGTCTGCGCGGTGCACTGACCCGTTCGGCCGAGACGGAGGAGATCAAGTACCTTGAGATGCCGAGCGGAGCGGCCCACGATGCGCAGGAGGTCGCCCGCGTCACAGACGCCGCCGTGTTGTTCGTGCCCTCGCTTGCGGGTCGCAGCCACTGTCCGGAGGAGAGTACACCCTACGAGGCGATCGCCCGGGGCGTGGACGTCCTCGTGGCAGCGGTCCTGGAGACGGCAAGCGGGAGGCTCTGACCTCGGCAGGCGCGGGGGAACTGACACGCCCATCCCCGCCGCTGGCCTCTTTTAAGAACGAGGGTGGCCCCACACGGTCAGGAGGCTTACCCTTCTTTCACGTCGACATCGCGAGATCGCCGGCACGCGCACCTGGCCCTCTCGACTCGGAAAGCGGGGAATGAACGATGGATCTACAGGGCGTGATCGAGGAAGCCGGGCGTTGTCTCTTGTGCCACGACGCGCCCTGCAACAGTGGGTGCGGGGCCGACAACGAGCCTGCGACCTTCATCCGGCAGTTGCGTTTGGGCAACATCAAGGGCGCGGTCCGCACGATGCGCCGTAACAACATCCTCGCCGCCACGTGCGCCCAGGTCTGTCCGACGTGTCGTCTCTGCGTGCAGGGATGTGCGCGCAGCGGGATCGACGAGCCGATCCGTATCGACGAGATCCAGGCGTTCCTCGCCGACTACGAGCGAGAGGCAGGCATGCAAGTGCTCCAGGCGCCCGCACCCGGAGATCGCAGAGTCGCCGTGGTGGGCGCCGGCCCGGCCGGTCTTGCTGCCGCCGCCGAACTGGCCCAGCTGGGGTACGCCACCGTCGTCTTCGACAGGATGCCCGAGCCCGGAGGCCAGATCCGCTACGGGATCCCCGACCACCGACTGCCGCGCGAGCTCGTCGACCACGAGATCGGATTGATCCGCGAGCTCGGCGTGCAGTTTGAGTGCGGTCACGCGATCTCCACGCAGGCAGACCTCAACGGCCTCTTCACTAAGGGGTTCGATGCCGTCTTCCTCGCGCCCGGATACGATCGTCCGTATTCGCTGGGGCTGGGCGATAAGGCGTCCAGTGGCGTGTACTCGTGGGACACATTTCTCGCGCAGAGCAAAGATCGACGGGGCTGTGCGGAGCTGGCCGCTACCCTCGCCGGCAAGAACGTCGTGGTGGTGGGCGGCGGCGCCGTCGCCATGGATTGCGCCGTGACCGCCAGGCACCTGGGCGCCGACCGCGTGTATGCCGTCTCCCTGGAGGCGATGGAAGAGTTGCCCGCCGACGAGGACGAGAAGGACCTGGCGTTTCGCGAAGGCATCAGATTCAAGCCCAACTCGCGCCTCACCGGCATCGAGAGCAAAGACGGCGGCGTGACCGGGGTACGTGGGATCGAGATACGCTGGCTGGAGCCCGGTCGCTTCGTCCTGCAGAACGCACAGGACGTACCCGGAAGTGAGTTCGCGATCCCGGCGGACGTCGTGGTCGAAGCCATCGGCACCGGGTTCTCACCCGAGTTGACCGTCGCGTTGAGCAGTGTGGATTGGGAAAAGGGACGCGTCGTCGTCGATTCTCCGACGATGCGCCTGTCGGACCCGCGCCTCTTCGCAGGTGGGGACCTGGTGGCTCCCGGGAAGACAGTGGCCTCCAGCGTGCTGGACGGCAAGCGTGCCGCGAAGGCGATTGCAGCGGCCTTTCCTCCGCGCGAGGCTGTGGCGATGCCTCGGACTCCGCGGCCCGATCTAGCGATCGACTTCTGCGGGGTGCATTGCGTGAACCCGTTCTTCCTCTCCTCGTCCCCGGTCGGCAATACCGCGGAGATGATTGCGCGGGCGTTCGCCGCGGGCTGGGGCGGGGCGGTGTACAAGACTCTCAACCTCGAAAAGGACTTCGAGGTCATCGACCCCACGCCGCGGCTGAACGCGCTGCATCATGGCGACGACCGCTTCATCGCGCTGCAGAACATGGAGCAGATCAGCGAACGACCGCTGGCCGACAACCTCGAGGACATCGCGTGGCTCAAGAAGCACTACCCAGATCGGGTCCTGGTGGCCAGCATCATGGGCTACAGCGACGAGGGCTGGATCGAGTTGGCCTCGAAGTCAGAAGCAGCCGGCGCCGACATGCTCGAGCTCAACGTGTCATGCCCTCAAATGGCGTGCGAGGGCGCCGGTCACACAGTCGGTCAGGACAACGCGCTCCTCGAGCGATACACGCGTGCTGTCAAAGACAACGTGACGATCCCGGTGATGGTCAAGCTCACCCCGAACGTCACGGACATGTTGCCGTCGGCGCTGGCCGCCAAGCGCGGCGGCGCGGACGCGCTTGCGACCATCAACACTGTGCGATCCATAAGCGAGATCGACCTCGATACGTTCACGCCGAAGCCGAGCATCCAGGGCAGAGGTTCGATCAGCGGTTTGTCGGGAACTGCCGTCAGACCCATCGCCCTACGCTTCGTGGCGGAGCTTGGTCAGAGCAGAGAAGTCGGGCTCCCCATTTCAGGCATCGGCGGCATCGAGACATCGCGAGACGCGGCCATGTTCCTCCTTCTCGGCGCTACGAATCTGCAGGTGACGACGGCCGTGATGCACTACGGCTATCGCATCGTCGAGTCAATGCAGGAAGGACTTGAGGACTACTTGGAGACGCTCGGCTTCGAGTCGATCACGCAGCTGATCGGGAAGAGCCTGACATCCATCGTCGATCCTGCCGAGCATCACCAGACCGTGCACGTCGTCGCCAAGGTTGATGCCGACAAGTGCATTGGATGCGGGCTGTGCCATGTGGTCTGCTATGACGGCGCCAACCAGGCCATGAGATTCGACCAGATCACACGCAAGGCCGAGGTGGATGAGGAGCGCTGTGTGGGTTGTCTGCTGTGTCGCCACGTGTGCCCGGTGTGGGAGTGCGTGGGTACAGGCGAGATAGCGGCACGCGTGACCTCCGGCATGCATCGCGACGCCGTCGACTTCGTGCCGCGCGCGTGATGCGTCGGCGGCCGCAGCAACAGTCACACACTGATGAGGAGGGGACGTGAACGTTCTCCAGACCATCGCACGGCGGTACAGCGTACGCTCGTACAGCACGGACGCTGTCGCCGAGGAGGCGCTGAAGAACGTCCTGGACGCTGCTCGCCTGGCGCCCACTGCGCACAATCGGCAGCCCTTCCAGGTCATCGTCGTACACACAGCGGATCGTAAGGAGGATCTCGCGCGCATCTACCCCCGGCCCTGGTTCTCGGAGCCTCCCCTCGTGCTGGGGATGGTGTCGATTCCCGAGGCATCCTGGCATCGGGGCGACGGCATGGCGTACGACGTCGTCGACGCGACGATCGCGATGGACCACATGATCCTCACGGCGACGAGCCTGGGCCTCGGCACGTGTTGGGTCGCCGAATTCGATCCGGACGCAGCGAGAGAAGTGCTGCAATTGCCTGATGGCGTGCAACCGATCGCCTTCACGCCACTCGGTCATCCCGCACAAGAGGCGCCTCACAAGCAGCGCCGTCCGCTCGACCAGCTCGTGCGCTACGAGCGGTGGTGAGACTCCCTCAGGGTCAGCTTGTTCCGCGCGGCGCTCGACTCTCCGTACCGCGGGAGGCCGAGCACCTCCGCTGAGCTCGGTGGCAAAGGACTCAGGCAACGTGAGAGGCGTCGGCCTCTGCTAGGCGGGCCTCTCACTGGCTGTCTGCAGCACGCAGTGCAGCAGCACGTTGGCCCCAGCTGTGCAATCCTCCCAAGTGGTGTTCTCCACCTCCACGTGACTGCGCCCGGCGATGCTGGGCACGAAGATCATTGCCGTGGGGCCGACCGTGGCCGCATAGGTTGCGTCGTGACCAGCACCGCTCGTCATCCGCAGCGTCGAATAGCCAAGAGCCTCGGCGGTCGACGAGACCCGGTCGACCAGATACTCTGCGAACTCGGTGTGTTCTGCCCGCCAAGTCTCTTCGATACGAATGGGGCACCGGTGGCGGGCGGCGATGGCCTCGAAGTCCGCTCGCAGCCTTTCCCACGAACGCAGGGCCAGCGCATCATCCCATGAGCGGATGTCGACGGTGAAGTGAACGTGGTCGGGAATGATGTTCCGAGAGTTTGGATAGTTCTGGAGCTCGCCGACCGTGGCAACCAGATCGCCGCCCACGCTGGCCGGCAGGTCGCGGACCTTCAGGATCATTTCGGCTGACGCGCAGAGTGCGTCCCGGCGCCCTTCCATCGGCGTGGGGCCGACCTGGTTGGCCTCCCCGTCAACATAGATGTCATACCAGTGGAGGCACACGATTCCCTTCGGCACACCGATCGTCTTGCCCGCACGCTCCAGTATGGGCCCTTGCTCGATGTGCAGTTCGTAGTAGGCATGCAGTGGCCAGCTGGCGCAAGGCTGGGTCCCCTTGTATCCGACGCGCTCCAACTCATCGACGAGCACGTTGCCCTGGACATCCGTGCGCTGCCACACCCAGTCGCGGGCGAGCTTGCCTGACCAGACGCCAGACGACATCATGGCCGGAGCGAATCGCGAACCCTCCTCGTTCGTCCAGTCCACCAGGACCACCGGGCGCTCGGTCTGGATGCCGTGGTCTTTGAACGTGCGCAGCACTTCGAGCGCGCCCATCACGCCGAGGATGCCGTCGAACCGCCCACCTTTGGGCTGTGAATCAGCGTGTGACCCAGCCATCACCGGTGCCAGACTGTCGTCACTGGCGCCGCTTCGGCCGAAGATGTTTCCCATCTCATCGACGGTGACGACCGTCTCCAGCTCCTCTAGCCAGGACACCAGCAGGTCTCGTGCCTGCTTGTCTTCAGGCGTGAGCGCTAGTCTTTGCACGCCTCCACCAGACGTGCCGCCGATTTCAGCCATCGTCTCGAGGCTGCGCCTGAGTCGCAGCCCATCCACTCGCAAGTCACTTAGGTTCATGCGCTTCCCTTCTTTGTCAAAGAAGACCATCGGGAATCTGCAGCACCATGCGGGCTCGAGCAGGCCTCAGAATCACGTGACGACGCTCCTCCGTTAGCCTAAGTTCTGATCTTGTGCGGTGTCAACGAAGGGACCCTGCCCCCATTCCTTGTGGCGACCTTCGTACCTGTCCAAGGTGGGCATGGAGGCGGCGCTCCTACCGCAATATGCTGCGCGCAGACAGGGTCTCGCTGCCGTGGGGTATTCGGATTCTCTGTCGTTGACTCCGCAGATGACATGGCCCTGGGGAGTCCTACACAGGGCTGGCGCGCACCTTCGCCGTTCCAACTGCTGATGAATCAGTCGTGAGTACCTGGCTGACCACACGCAGCGATGCATGTGGGAAGTCGCGCATCCCGAACCACACGGTCGGACAGCTTCCGAGAGCATGCTTCTACCCAGGCCGTGTTGCGGTCCCGCACACGCCGTCAGGTGCTGAACGACGACGGGAGTCGACGATGTCTAGTCTTCAGCAAGCCAAGGCAGCAGCGCTGGCAGGATTCACCACAGCTGGGTCTGATCACCTCTCGTATGGCTGTGTGAGTTTCGCATCGAAGGCCGGACCTCTGGCGGGCAGCCACTTTGCGACAGTAGTGGAAGGCAACGAGAACCTGCGTGCGATGGGCACTAGACTCCTTTGGGAAGGAGCCCAAGGATCGTTATGGCACTGGGGTAGTGGCGCCTGTTGTCGTGACCCGGTTCGCTTTGGCGGGCCGAAAGACAATGACAGGCTGGCAACAGGTGTTGCCGCCTGAGCGGTAGACACTCCACCCCGACTGCATGCATGCCGCCTCCGGCATCGCAGAGTCTGAGTGTGAAGCGGTCAGAGACTACGCGCACTCGACCCCAGTGACGTTGCCGGGATCCGCGGAGCCATGACGGCCAGTCTAGTGTTCTGAGTCAGGATTGCAATTGAATAATAGCTGAGCCTGTGCTCACATCATCTGTGTCTGCGATGATGGGAGGGACCATGGCTGGCAAGGGACGACCGAAGGCTCTTCTTACGCTGAGCCAGGACGAGCGCGACACGCTCGAGCGCTGGGCGCGTCGCCCGACGAGCGCCCAGGCCCTGGCGCAGCGCTGCCGCATCGTGCTCGCCTGCGCCGAAGGGCTCACGAACCGGCAGGTGGCGGCCGCCGAGGGCGTGAACCAGGTCACCGTCGGCAAGTGGCGCTCGCGGTTCGTCAGCCGGCGCCTCGATGGCCTGCACGACGAGCCGCGCCCGGGCGGACCGCGCACGATCTCCGACGCCGACGTCGAGCGCGTGATCACGAAGACCCTGGAGGAGGCGCCGCGCGGCGCCACACACTGGTCGACCCGCTCGCTGGCCGCCGCCACCGGCATGAGCCAGTCGGCGGTGAGCCGCATCTGGCGCGCCTTCGCGCTGAAGCCGCACCAGCTCGAGAGCTTCAAGCTCTCCACCGACCCGCTGTTCATCGAGAAGGTGCGGGACATCGCCGGGCTCTATCTCAACCCCCCGGAAGCGGCAATCGTGCTTTGCGTGGACGAGAAGACTCAGGTCCAGGCGCTCGACCGCACCGCGCCGATCCTGCCCCTGCTCCCGGGGACGCCGGCCAGAGCCACGCACGACTACCGCCGCCACGGGACGACCAACCTCTACGCCGCCCTCGACGTCGCCTCCGGCTGCGTGATCAGCGAGCTCACGCAGCGCCACCGGGCCGAGGAGTTCCGCCGCTTTCTGAACCTCGTCGACAGAAGCGTCCCCGCCGAGCTCGATGTGCACGTGATCGTCGACAACTCCTCCACGCACAAGACCCCGGCCATCCACCGCTGGCTGCTGCGCCATCCGCGCTTCAGCTTCCACTTCACGCCCACCTACTCGTCGTGGCTGAACCTCGTCGAGCGCTGGTTCGCCGAGCTCACCGAGTGCTGGCTGCGGCGCGGCAGCCACCGCTCGACCAAGGAGCTCGTCGCCTCGATCCGTACCTGGATCGAGCTCTGGAACGAGAGCCCACGGCCCTTCGTTTGGCACAAGAGCGCCGATGAGATCCTGCAGACGCTCGCCACTTATTGCGAGCGGATCTCTGACTCAGGACACTAGGGGGTGTTACTTCGTGCCGAAGAGGCGGTCGCCGGCGTCTCCCAGGCCGGGGACGATGTACGCCTGCTCGTCGAGGTGGGAGTCGAGCGAGGCAACGTACACCTTCACAGCGCCGTGCTGCCGATTGAAGACCCGCATCCCCTCCGGCACAGCCACGAGCGCGAGGAACCGAATGTCTCTGTCCGCGACACCGCGTTCATTAAGTACCGTGGCCGCGTGCGCCGCCGAGTTGCCGGTGGCAAGCATCGGATCAACAAGAATAAACGTACGCCCGTCGACCTCTGGGAGCTTCACAAGATACTCGTGCGGCATCTTGGTGTCTGGATCGCGGTACAGTCCAATGTGGCCGACCCGAGCGCCCGGCACGAGTTCAAGCAAGCCGTCCGCCATGCCCTCGCCGGCTCTCAGAATCGGTACGATGGCGAGCTTCTTCCCAGCGATCACTGGCGCCTGCATCTTGATTAGTGGCGTGTGGATTGTCTCGTCGACGAGCGGGAGGTTCCGGGTCACCTCGTATCCCATAAGCAACGCGATCTCACGCAGAAGCTGCCGGAACGTCCGCGTAGAGGTCGTGGCGTCGCGCATGTGGGTCAGCTTGTGCTGGATCAGGGGATGGTCGAGGACGAAGAGATTGTGGAACTCATCGACCTGGTGCATGTCAGTTCACCTTTCTGGGATGCGCAACAACCCGAGCGCGTTCCTACGGCACGAGATGCTCGCGTCTGCCCCAATGCGACCGCTAACCCGGCGCCCGATGGGACCTGGCGCAGAAGAGGAAGATCCGCTCGCCTTGCCCGATGGCCCTTCGGACCCGTGCGACTCCTCAGTCATATCTGGGCGTCGGGCCGCCGCACTCACTTGCGTGACACGACGATTGTACTGCACCAATGTGCGCGACTCTCTTGCGTCTTTCGGGTTGCATACCGGGGTCCCTCGTGAGGATGGGCAAGATGAAGTCCTCTTCTGTCCGGTGCCCCGCTCACTCACAATGTGAGACTGCCGGACATGACGAACTCCCTCTGGGATGCCCCCTTCTCTGGTGCCAGCAGAAGAGTCAGTGTCTCTGCTTGATGGCATCGTAGCGTAGTCGTCTTCAGGCAGCGCCGACGGCGTGCGCTTCGGCGTACTCGCTGGGTGTCATGTAGCCGAGCGAGCTGTGCAGGTGCTCGGTGTTGTACTCGACGCGGAAGCGTTCGAGCAGCACCCGGGCGGCTTCAGGCTCCAGGACTTCAAGCCTCGGCCGGCAGGAGAGCGTGCTCGCCAGAGGAACTGCAACCCGAAGGGACCGCACACGCCCTGATCAAGCGACTCCGACAGGGTGATAAGAAAGGTTGCTGCGGTGATGAGTGTCAACCGAAGTCGCACCGGCGGGCCTTAGCGCGCTGCCGGCGACCGCTTGCCGGTGAGCGACGTAAGCCGTACCCGAACGACAGTCACAGTCGAAACGCTCTGAGGGCCGAAGTCCCAGTCCGCCCTTCCCGAGTACTTACGCATGAGGGCGACAAGACCTTGTCGCTTATCGGCGTCTTCCTCAACTACCTCAGCCCGTCCAAAGCCGATTACTGACTCGTACCGGCTCGTCCAGTCGCTGCAGGCGCTCGGTCCCATCTCAATGCAATGCAGTTGGTCGACTTCAATGCATACCTGGGAGTTCGCCCTAAGACAACTCAGCTTCAATCCCTCGCCGGCGCAATGAATCCACACTACGCTGCCTTCACGAGCGAAGTTCAGAGGCAGGACGTAAGGCCGATCGCCGTCAATCATGCCGAGCCTCGCTACCAGCGCGCAATCAAGAATCGCCTCGAGTTCGCTCTGATCCGTAATCTGCCTTTCGTTCCTGCGCATCAACTTCGTTCTCTCCTCAGCGTGGGTGTCAGGGCCCGCCTGTCCAGATCGCACAGACCTTATAATACTGTCCGCAGCGTCTGCGTGTCTGCTCAATGACCACCGCGCGGACCCAGCTCGATTCGCGCCATCTGGGTGTCAGCTACCTCCGCTACGCCCCCAACCTGCGGGCCGTCATGGGACATCGCCATAGCGCACAGGAGGAAGCGTACGTCGTAGTCGTCGGGGGGCGAGTACTGCTCGACGGCGCTGCACACGAGCTCATCAGTGGGACGTTGTGCGTGTTGCACCCGCTGTTGTACGGGCATTCGAGGCAGGGCCACACGGCTTCGAACCGGTTGCCATCGGAATCCCCCGACACCCGAGGGCCGCGACGGTGGGAGGTCGAGGTCGTGTAGCCGGAGTGAGTCTCCCCGTATGCTGGAACATGCCCATCCCCGTCACTCAGGTCGCCTTGAGCATCGCGTAGGTCGCCGGGGCGGTGTGGATGAGGCAGCGATCGAGCAGGCGACGGAAGATGTCGACGCGTTGCTGGCGGCGGTTGGGCCGGTAGCGGTACTCGTCGAGGTAGGCCTGCCGGTGGGCGGGGCTGACGCCGTGGAAGACGTCCAGCATCCAGCGCTTGAAGATCGAGAGCACGATGTGCGACCAGGGCAGCCACTCATCGATCTCAGCGGGACTGCGCTGGGGCTCGTCTGCGGTGTTCGTAGCCTTCGTAGGTGAGGCCCGCGTAGCCTCTCCAGCCGTCGGTCTGCACGATGCTGCCGTGGGCGATCATGGCGCTGGCGGCGACGTCGAGGCTGCTTGAGCCGCCGTCGTCGACCAGCAGCAGATGCGCGCGGCCGAGCCCGCCGCCCGCCGTGTGCTCCGCCGAGACGGCCACCACCTTGTCGCGCTGGCGGCGCCCGCGGCTGGCGGGCCTTGCCCGCCTGCCACCGAGAAAGCCCTCGTCGAGCTCGACGAGGCCGCGCAGCAGGAGCTCACCCCTCCTGCGCGGCCTCGCGTGGGTGATCTTGCGCCGCAGAAGCCAGGCGGCCCTTTGCCGTGACCCCGAGCTGACGGGAGAGCTCCGCCGCAGAGGGCGCCTTCTTGGTCGAGGCCAGAAGCCAGATCGCCAGCAGCCACTTGCGCAGGTCGGTGCGCGTGCCGGCGAGGACGGTGCCCGCGGTCAGTGAGCCCTGGTAGTGGCACTGCGCGCACTCGGTAGAGACCGCGGCCGGCAAGATGCCAGGCGCGGCGATGGCCGCAGCGCGGGCAGACGAACCCCTCGGGCCAGCGATGCTCGAAGATGCCTGCCGGCAGTCCTCCTCGCTGGGGTAGAGCTGCATGAACTCGATCAGTGTCGTGGGGTGCGTCAGGGCTCTGCCCTCTCCTGTCGCTTGTGCTCACCGAGCGTAGGAGGAGGACCGGACGGAAGGGGATGGGCATGTGCCGGAAATCAAGGAGTGACGGTCGGCGGACTGACGAACCCCCGCGAGTTGTCAACGCCGGTCCAATACTGGACAGTTCTCGCCGGTCCAAAACTGAACACTCTCAACGGTCATCACCGTCGGAGAGCACCTCTTTGCCCTTGCCTTTGAGCCGGTAGCTCTCGCCGGGCAGTGCGAGGTCGTGAGGCGGAGGCGGCCTTGGTGGTGCCAGAGAACCAAGGAGGCGGTGTGAACGTAGTGTGTTTCCACGATGCCGAAGGCCGCCACCTTGCCCGTATCCGGTATGCTTCGCTCCCCGCCATCCGACCGTTCGTTCCAGGGAGTCAAGAAGGGTCGCCGCTTGAACCGTGAGAACCTGCGCCCGCTGCTCTATCTCAGCGGCGCGGTACTGTTCTGGGGAAGCAGCTTCGTAGTGACGAAGACGGCCATGCGAAGCTTCTCTCCTATGACCGTCATGTGGCTGCGTATGATCGTCGCCAGTCTAGTGTTCTTGCCGTTCTGGTGGCGCTTGCCGAAGCCTGAGCGCCGCTCTGGCGATCGCACTTATGTTCTGCTCGCCGTGCTCTTCACTCCCTGTCTCTACTTCCTGCTTGAGGGCTATGCCCTGCACTACACGTCTTCAGGTCAGGCGGGCACTGTAGCGGCTGTCCTCCCGCTGCTCGTGGCCGTCGCTGCTTGGCTGTTGCTCGGAGAGAGACTCAGCTGGCAGGGAATCGTCGGCATGATCGTCTCGATGGCGGCTATTGCGCTGCTGTCGTTCTCGGGGGAGACGCACGAGGCGGCACGTAATCCGCCGGTGGGAAATCTCCTGGAACTTGGGGCCATGCTCGCTGCCACCGGCTCGACCCTGCTCGTCAGGCATCTCTCCTCGCGTTATGATCCCTGGCTCCTGACAGGCCTGCAGGGCACCGCTGGCGTGGTCTTCTTCGCGCCGCTCGCGCTCGCATCCGGGGTGCCTGACCTCGCGGCAGCGCCCCTCTCAGCCTGGGCTGCGCTGGTCTACCTCGGCGCGGTCTGTGGCCTGGGAGCTTTTGGGCTCTACAACTCCGCGCTGAAGCTGATTCCGGCGAACCGCGCTGCGCTAGCCATCAACGCCGTCCCGGCCATCGCTATTCTCGGGGGCTGGCTCATCCTTCGCGAGGAGCTGACCTGGTTACAGCTCACCGCTTGTGCCGTTATCGTCGGCGCGGTTGTGTTCGCAGAGGTATCGGGTCACAGAACTCGCGGACGAGCGTCTCCCCGAAGCACCTGCGACTAGCCCCGGCGAAGTCGGCGAGACTCGGAAGAACAGGTTGGGTCAGTAAGAGGGAGCATGATGACTCGACTGCGGGTTGCCCGAGTGAAGACATGGCCAGGCGCTCGTACACCTCGTGCGAGTCATTCTTCAGATGCGCCTACGACCGTGGAGTGCACGTCACGGGAATCGAGAGCTGAGCTCAGAAGACTCAGCGGCAGATCCTCATAGCGCCGCCCACCGAGCAGTGCTGACACTTCGTCCGCATGCTCTCGGAGTTGGGCGCCCAGTGCACTCACCTTGCGGCTCGTCAAGTCGCCCTTGATCCCCGTGACGCTCAAAGCACCCATGCAGCTGTCGTTATGGTCGAAGAAGGCCGCCCCTATGCAGAAGACGCCAAGAGCATCTTCCTGATCGTCGATGGCAAAGCCGCGACGCCGTACCAGCCGAAGCTCCTCTATGAGAGTCGAGGCAGTAGTGATGGTGTGGTGGGTGCGGGAGGGCAGACCATTCACGTCGCAGAACGCCAGGATAGCCGCTTCAGACATCGTCGCGAGAATCGCTTTGCCGGCGGCTGTCGAATGCGGTGATTCTCGAAGCCCAAGCGGGGTGTGGAAGCGCACAGTGCCGGGACCGTCGTCACGAGCGATGAAGAGGGGATGGCTATCATCGGCGAGCGCGATTCGGGCGGTCATGCCAGTGGCCGCTGCTAGCCTACGCAGCACGGGTTGGCACATCTCACCGAGGGGCAACTGTCGGGCGGTCTGATCACCGAGCCGAATGAGTGCCATACCGAGCTTGTAGCGAGAACTTGGCTCGACTACTCGTAAGTAGTCTTGAGCAAGCAGCGTGCGAGCTGTCGCGAGAACACTGCTCTTGGACATGCCCAAAGCTCTGCTGATCTCACTCAGCGACATCCCCTGCTCTGGACCGCCCGCGACGAGATCGACGAGGCGTAAGGCTCTGTCGACGCTACGGACTGTATAGGGATTGCTTCCGCCCTGATCCTTGGACATCTTTGATGCGTTTGTGCTCAATACCATCTCCCACCACCGTTCGGTATTACCGAATGCTATACGAAACGGTGGCAGAGGCAAATGGCCCGCCTCAGACGCCAACGTTGACACCGTATAGGGCTAGGTATAGAAGCCCGTTGTGAGTGACAGAATCAGGTTCGGCATAACAGAACGATTCGCGCATCTCCGGAGGTAAGTCATGGGAAGGCAATTCAAGAGGGCGAGATGGGCGACCGTCCTGCTCGCAGTCATCCTGTCACTCGCCGTCTCTCTCCTGGCGGCGAGCTGCGGCGACGAGGAAACGACGGATGCCAGCGAGAGTCCGACCGCTGGTGGCACCCTCACGTTCGCCTCATTCCAGCCCTTCACCGGACCAAACGCCGTCTTCGGACCGATGATGATGTCGGGAGCTTGGACGGCCGTAGATCTGATCAACGAGAACGGCGGCATTCTCGGGAACGACGTCACTGCCGAGGGTGTGGACACACACGGCGACCCCACTCAGGCAGTACCGGCCGCCCAGCAGATGTTGGCGACGACGGAGGGGTTGGTCGGGATCCTAGGCCCCAGTTCGGACGAAGCCAACGCGACAGCACCTATCCTGAACGAAGCGAAGATCCCCTTCTTTGCGGACACCGGTCTGACTGAATTCAACCAAACCGACCTCGAGTACTTCTGGCGCATCGCTCCAGCGGATGATGCGAAGGCCTACGCCATGGCGATCCTCGGATGGGATGGGGGGTATCGGAACGCGGCTCTGGTTTACGGGAGCGATCCCGGATCGGTTTCGATGGGGGAGACGCTCAAGGCGGCGTTCGACGACCTCGGCGGGCAGGTGGTAAGCGATCAGAAGCTCGCACAGAGGCAGTCGTCGTACCGCACTGAGATCCAGCGAATGCTGAGCTCGAATCCCGAGGTCATCATCGGTGAGCTCGATCCACAGACAGCAGCGACCTTCATGCGCCAGCTCGTCGAGATCAATGGCTCTCCCATCCCCTTCATCGCCTCCGAGACGAGTCTCGAGGCTCCCTGGGTGAGAGCCGTCTCACGTGCCATCGGCCTCGAGCAGATGAGCGAGTACGTCGTTGGCGTACAGCCGCATGTAGTCAGTGAAGGCCCGGCGTATGACACGTTCAACGATGCGCTGCGCGCCTCTGAGGGCGTCAAGGAGGCGGCAGGGGCCGCGGAGCTCGATGCTGACTTCCTCAGCACTGACCCCTATGTGATGGGCTGGTATGACTCCATCAACATGATGGCCCTGGCAATGATTGCCGCCAATACACTGGACCCGGCGGCGTACAACAACTCCATTCTCGAAGTCACGGCTCCGGGGGAAGGCAAGACCGAGGTTGAAGACTTCGCCGCCGGGAAGGCCGCACTGGAAGCCGGCGAGCAGATCCAGTATGTGGGCGTCTCAGGTCCCTTCGTCTTCAATCAGTGGCACAGTTCGAGTCCGCCCTATGAGGGCGTTCGTGTGGTCGCAGCAGGCGAGACGGAAGTGGTTGGCGTTGTGCCGGTCGACCGCATCACCGAGCTGACGAACCAGTGATGAGAAGGAGAGAGGCAACCGTTACGAGAGGCGTAGATCGACCGCTGCTCCCAGCCACACGACCGTAGGGGGACCGTGAGATGAAGGAAGGTGCTAGCCTGCGCGCCGCCGTCTTCGGGACTGGGCGACTCGGTAAGGAGATCATCAAGCGATGCGAGATGACTCCCAGGATTGACCTGGTTGCCGGCATCGTGACGAGCAAGGAGAAGGACGGGCTCGACCTCGGCGAGATTGCCGGCATAGATAAGACGGGCTTCACGGCGAGCCTGGACATGGACTCCGTCCTGAGCAGGGAGGACATAGACATCGTCTTTCATTGCGGCCTCGGGACTCCAGTTGAGGTGGCCGCAGTCATGGGTCAGTTCGTTGATGCCGGCAAAGACGCCGTCACAGCCGCTGCCTTCGTTCATCCCCAGCTCGCGTTGGGTGAAGAGGCAGCCCAACAACTCGCTGACAGGTGTGTGCGCGGCAAAGCGCGCATAGTGGGAACCGGGTGGAACCCGGGCCTGCTGCTGGACGTGATGCCGATCGTGTGGGCGTCTGGCTGTGTTCGGTTCGACCAGGTCTACGCCCTGCGCGTCGCCGAGATGCGAGATTGGGGCAGCGGGGTGCAAGACGAGTGCGGGGTGGGATTTCCTCCGGAAGAAGCGCCGGACACGATCAGCAACCCGCTGCACGAATCGGTCGCCGTCATCGCCGATGCCCTCCACATAGACCTCGAAGACATCCAGAACTTCCACGAGCCATATGTGTCATCGACGAGACGGGAGTACAAAGGCCGGGTCGTGGAACCAGGCTTCAACGCCGGATTCCACAAGAAGTCGACGGGAATCTCGGGCCGACGGCCTGTTGTGGAAGTGGAACAGATCGGCATCTTCTGCATCGACCCCTCGGTCGACCCGCCAGAATGCGCACGGGTGAAGATTGCCGGAGACTCGACTCTCGAAGCCGAGTCGACGGGCGGCAACTGGTACGGGGATTCCTATCCGGTCACGGCAGCGCGAGCAATCAATGCAGCCGAACCCCTGCGCGCTCTCCCGCCCGGCCTGTACCGCCCTGACCAACTGCCGCTGAGCGGTTGATGTCCGTCCATGCGTTGAGTTCGCTATGCCTAGGAGTTGAGTAATGGACAGAACAATTGGCGTCATGTGTCCAGCAATAACATGCTTCACCGATAGTGATGAGGTCGACTACGAACGAACGCGCGAGAACTTGGAATGGGCCATCAACGGTGGCGTCCACGTCGTCATCGGCGTAGGCACCTGCGGTGAGTTCTTCTCTCTTGAGGAGGGTGAGCGCCAGCAGCTTGCAGAGAGATACGTCGAGTGGGTCGACGGGCGCGTCCCCCTCTACATCGGTGTGATGCACACCTCCACGCGGGTGGCGGTGCGGTTGGCTAAGCATGCTGAAGCGGCAGGGGCCACAGGAGTGATGTCGGTATCTCCTTACTACTCCAATCCACCCGAGCGTGAGGTCCTGCAGTACTTTCGGGACATCGCGTCCGCCATCCAGATCCCCCTGTGCGTCTACAACAACCCTGGCGCCTCCGGCGTCTCCATCAGCGTGACGGCGCTCGCCCAGCTCGCGAAGGAAGGCACGGCCAGGGTAATCAAGGACTCACACGGCGACCCATCCCGGCTTCATGATCTGCGCTGGCTCGTCCCCGAGGAGACGTCGCTCGTCTACGGCGAGGACAACGGCGCCTTCGAGGCGCTGCTGGCGGGAGCCGATGGCTGGGTGGCTGGCGTCAGCAACTTCATGCCGCGCCACTCCGTACGGCTGTGGGACCTGATCCAGGCCGGCGACCTCGAGGCGGCGAGGAAGCACTGGTATCAGATCCTCCCTCTCGTGAACTCCACCTCGTACACCTGGGTGTTCGACGACCGCCCGGAGGAGCGCCCTGACTTCATCCAGGTCTACAAGCACGCGCTCGAGTACATGGGCTTCCCCGCGGGTCGCTCGCGACGGCCGCTGCTGCCCTTGCCGGAGTCGGAGCTCGCCTATCTGCAGAGCCTGGTCGACGATCTAGGTTTGACCCGGGAGACGGCCTGACACCGCAGATGACCGTAGGCGAGCTCCTCATCTGAGGATCCGAACAGGGGGAAGCTGCGGCATGGATGCGATGATAGCGGCCATCGGATTCGGCTTGGTCACCGCGTCGATTCTCGCCCTGGGTGGCGTGGGCTTCACCCTGCAATTCGGGGTCACGAACATCCTCAATCTGGCCTACGGCGAGGTCATGATCGCCGCGGCCTACGCCGCCTATCTCATCACGGAAGCCGGTGGCAGCGTGTGGCTCGGTCTGGCCGCCGGAGCGGCCGTGGGAGCTGGCTTGTCGTTCGTCCTGAACAGGTTCCTCTTCACGCCGTTCATCCGGCACGGCACGAACCTCTTCGGCATGGTCATCGTGACCGTCGCGCTGAGCTTCATCCTCCAGAACGTCCTGCTCGTTGTCTTCGGGGCGACGTTCTTCAGCCTCGAGATGCCGCCTTCCCAGTCGTACCGCGTGGGGGGCATGATCTTCACCGGCACCGGCGTGACCATTCTCTTGATCGCTGTCGCCGCTATGGGCGCCGTCCACCTGCTCCTCAAGTACACGAGGACGGGTAAGGCGATGCGAGGCACCGCGGCAAATGCGGACCTCGCCCGCTCCTGCGGCATCCCGACGGCCCACATCATCGACTTAGGGTGGCTCGTCTCCGGCGCTCTCTGCGGTGCAGCCGGAGTGGCTCTCGTGATGAACTACCCGGCCTTCACCTCCTCGACGGGCACCGAGTTCCTCATCCCCATCGTCGCTGCGGCGATCCTCGGAGGTATCGGCCATCCCTACGGTGCAATGCTGGGGGCGGTCATCATCGGGCTCTCCACGGAGATCATGGCCGGAGTCGTTGATCCTTCTTACAAGGACGCCTTCGCATTTGCCATCCTCGTCGTGGTCCTGCTCTTCCGACCGCAGGGCATCCTGTCGGAGGTCGCGGCTCAGAAGGATGTGGTCGCATGAGTAGCGAGTGGCAGCACTACATTGCCGTCATCCTCGTCTACCTCGGTGTCTACACGATCGGCTCCTTGGGGTTGAACCTCCAGTTCGGCGTCGCCGGCCTCATCAACTTCGCCTTTGCCTTGTTTCAGGCGGTAGGCGCGTACACAGCCGCCCTGCTCACGCTCGGCCCGCCCGATGAGGCAGGCTTCCAGCAGTACCTGTTCGGGGCCAACCTGCCGTTCCCGCTGCCGATCATCGGGGCGGCGGTCGCAGCTGCCCTTGTGGCACTGCTCGTCGGGGTGATCAGCCTGAGGCGTCTGCGACGGGACTACGAGGCGATGGTCATGTTGGTCGTGTCGCTCATCGCAGTCAGTATTGCGACCAACGCGATTCGCCTCGTGAATGGAGCCAATGGGCTCTCGCTAGTGCCGAAGCCGCTCGCCTCGGTGTTGGGTCTGAACCCATATGGGACCGACTACCAGTGGGTCTTCGTCATCATCACTGCCGCGCTCGCGCTCCTCACCTTCTGGTTCGTGCGCCGTGTTACTCACTCCCCCTTCGGCAGGACGCTGCGCGCCGCCCGTGATAACGAGGCAGCGGCGGCCGCCCTGGGGAAGAACGTCTCGCTGCTTCGGCTCGAGACGTTCGTGATTGGCGGGGCCATCGCCGGCGTGAGCGGCGCCCTGCTGGTTCAGTTCATCTCGAGTTGGGGACCCGGCAACTGGGGCATCTCGCTGACCTTCCTCTATTTCGCAGCCATCATCGTAGGCGGCTCCGGGAATCCGTGGGGTGCCGTCGCGGGGGCACTTCTCGTGCCGGTCATCTTCATCGAGGGGGTGCGCTTCCTGCCGGTGAGCGGTCCGAGCATCGATGCGTTGCGCTGGATACTGATCGGCGTGCTCGTCCTGCTCTTCCTGTGGTTCCGGCCGCGAGGTGTTGTGCCGGAGCAACCGAGACGCTTTCCAGCCGCGGTTCAGCGGCAGGACTCTGTCCCCGACTCGGTCGAGAAGTGAGGACCTCAATGCTCGTCCCGGAGGTCGGACATTAGCGAGCCACTCCTGCAGGTTCACGATCTGGTCCGCGACTTCGGAGGGCTGCGCGCCGTCGACGAGGCCGCGTTTGCGGTCAACGAAGGAACGATCACGGGGTTGATCGGCCCCAACGGCGCGGGCAAGTCGACGGCCCTCTCCGTCATCGCCGGTGCATTGCCACCGACATCAGGTTCAGTCTTCTTCCGCGGCAAGGAGGTCGGACGTCTGCCCTCACACCGGATCGCGCGTCTCGGCATCATCCGCACCTTTCAACTCTCAAGCGAGTTCGCGCGTCTTTCGGTGCTGGAGAACCTGTTGGTGGCTGCCGCCGGGCAACAGGGCGAATCCCTGTCGGGAGCGCTCTTCAAAGGACGGGCATGGCGCGAGCAGGAAAGGACACATGTCGAGCAGGCTCGCGCACTTCTCACGCGCTTTGAGATGCGCGATAAGGAGAACGAGTACGCGGGCAATCTCAGCGGCGGTCAGAAGAGGTTGCTTGAGTTGATGCGCGCCCTAATGGCGAAACCCACCCTGCTCCTGCTTGACGAGCCCATGGCCGGGGTCAACCCGACGCTCTCGAGGCGTATCGAACGACACCTCCTCGACCTTCGCGACGAGGGCATCACGATGCTGATGGTCGAACACGAACTCGGGACGATGGAGCGGGTATGCAATCCGGTTGTCGTGATGGCACAGGGACGCGTCATCGCTCAGGGGACCATGGAGGAGTTGCGCAAGCACAAAGACGTCCTGGATGCCTACCTTGTCGGATGACGGCAGACGTTCGAGTGCGCTCGTCACGGTTGATTCACTGGTCTCCGGCTACGGCAGGGTACCGGTCATCAGCGACGTTAGCTTGACAGCGGGTCGAGGCGAGGTGGTGTCGATCGTCGGGCCCAACGGAGCAGGCAAGAGCACGCTCCTGAAGGCGATCGTCGGCGTGATTCCCGTGATGTCCGGGAGGGTCCAGCTGGATGGACGCGACATCACGAACATGAGAGCCGACCGGCTGGCGAGCAAGGGTCTTGGCTACGTCCCGCAGACGCGCGACCTCTTCGATACGCTGACGGTTCGGGAGAACCTTGAGATGGGCGGCTACACGCTACCGAATAGACAGGTCGCGCAGCGCATAGAGGAAGTGCTCGAGATGTTCCCCGCCCTGCGCCCCATGCTCGGCCGGCTGGCACTACGCCTCAGTGGCGGGGAGCGGAAGATGCTCGCCATGGGTCGCGTCCTCATGCTGAAGCCCTCGCTCCTTGTGCTTGACGAGCCGACCGCCGGACTCTCTCCTGCTCTCGCACGTAATGTGCTCCGCGAACACGTACGCCGCCTTGCTGATTCCGGAGCTGCCGTCCTCCTCGTCGAGCAGAAGGCACTTGAGGCGCTGGAGATCTCCGACTGGGCTCACCTGCTCGTGAACGGTCGGACGGCCATGGCGGGCTCGGCACGCGAACTGCTTGCTCGAGACGACATCCGCGAGGTGTTTCTCGGACAAGTCAGTGGCGAAGCCTGAGGGGGTCGAGGGCGGGGGGACCACCAGGTCTTGCCGATTGAACCCAACCGAGGAGGAGCAGTGAGCCGAGGCAATCAGTTGGAGGCAAACCTCCGCATCTCCCAAGACGACCTGAGCGCAGTCAATGCTCTTCTCACCGACCCTGACAACCCCCTCATAAGTCGCCTCCTGGACATCATCGAGAGCTACGGCGGCGTGAGTGAGGCCAATCGGCGTGCAGCAGAGGCGGGCCAGCTGGAGTCGCGGCTCGAACGCCTTGGAGCGGCTCACTCCCCCTACCTCGATGACCTCGACTGGCTGCGGCAGCAGCGTGACGAGCGGGCCTTCGTCTCCCTCGCCGACTATCGGAAGACCATCCTCGGAGCGGGCGACGGCGACCTGGCCTTCGACGAGGCTCACGCTGTCACCCTTGAGATCAGCGATCTCAGCTTCTTCCCCTGGCTGATCAGTGAGGCGCGGCAGGCGGTCGAGCGTCGCGAGCTGATGCCGGCGCGCTACGTGAGGGTCGGCAGTATCGCTCAGCAGGCGGGGCAACAAGGGGACCTTGACGCCGTCGCCGCCGCGATCCAGCTCATGGGGGGCAGTCTCGTCCACGCCCTCGACACCCGCGGCACAGATGGCTCCAACGTCATGCTCGGGGGGCCGGAGACGCTCAGCGGCTACTTCGGTGGCATCGGTCAGCCCAACGAATACCCTTTTAAGTGGGCCGACGAGTACCTGCGCTACTACACGGAGTACGGCATCAGGCAGGTGCTCAACGTCAATGCCGGGACAGTCCTAGTGGCGCTGCTCCTCTACAAGCTCGGCATTGACAACGAGTTCAAAGTGTCGGTCTTCATGGGGGTCGACAATCCCTTTGCCGCGATGTGGCTCTTGATGGCGACACGGCTGCTCGCCCGCGATGACGGCAGCTCCAGTCTCGCCGGCCTCAACCTCTCCAATTCCGTCAATGGCGAGACAATCATTGCCAGTGCGCAGGTGCGGGCGGCACTCGGCATGGAGAGCGCGGTCCGCTTCGAGCACCACGTGACTGAGGCCAGCAGGTCGATCGTGCGCCAGCCTTATGACCGCTTGGCCGAGATCGTCGAGGTGGCATCGAGGGTGCAGAACATGTCGGCGAAGCACGACGGCGGGGAGCCGTCGATCGAGGCAAAGAGAGAACACCCGAGTGACATCATGGACTACTTCCGTTCAAGAGAAGAGATCGAAGCGAGAGGCTTGATGTCCACGCTCGAGCGCAACTACCTCGATAAGCACGACGCGGTCAACCGGACATCTGCCGCCCTCACGAAGGCGGGCATCGGGGTTCACGCTGCCCCACTGCTGCACTTGTGTGACGTGACGGCGGCTTGAACGACAGCCATGGAGGACGCGGGAGAGCGAAGCGTAATCGTCACGTTCACGGTCGACGAGCCTCTGCGCGACATCATCGAGGAAGTCATCGGCGCAGGAGAGGTTCGCTTCATTCACGGTCTTTCACTGGACAGTCGTTCGAAGGCATTGAAGTCAGGTGACGTCGTCATCGCTTGGGATATCCAGAACGAGCTCTTCGACAACGAGTGGGAACTGCTCAGAGACGCGGACTTGATACAGATGGTGTGGGCGGGTGTCGACGGCGTGCCATTCGACCGCATCCCGGCAGGGCCACGGATAGCCGCCAATGCGGGAGCCTATGCCGGGCAAATGGCGGAACATGCTTTGGGCCTCATCCTCGCGCTCGCCGAGCGCTTCTGCCAGCAGCACGAGAAGCTGAGAGGTGGCTTCTTCGACATAGAGGCTCCGAAGCTAGAGTTGCGGGGTAGTACGTGCGGCATTCTCGGTCTCGGCGGCGTCGGGCAGGCGGTCGCGCACCTCGCGACTGCTTTGGGAATGCACATCATGGCCATCAATCGCGCCGGCAAGACAGCGGGGCAAGTTGACTTCGTTGGGACGCTCGCCGACCTCGACCACGTCCTGATCAACTCCCATGTCGTCGCAGTAACGCTACCCTTGACCAAGGCCACGAGAGGGTTGATAGGTCGCAGAGAACTGGGACTGATGCGCCCCGACGCGATCCTCGTCAACGTCGCCCGCGCGGCCGTAGTCGACGAGGACGCACTGTACGGTCATCTGTGCGACCACCCGCGGTTCATGGCCGGGCTAGACGTGTGGTGGGAGGAGCCGTCCGAGGGTGAGAGGTTCCACGTCCGCCATCCCTTCTTCGATCTGCCAAACCTGCTCGGATCTCCACACAACTCAGGCATCGTCAAAGGCTGGCGAGAGACTGGAGTTCGCAGAGCTGCTGAGAACGTTCGGCGATACCTCAATGAAGGAGGACTCTCGGGTCTCGTTCGACGCGAGGACTACCTCGACTAGGAGCCGCACTCAAAGCCTCGGCCGGCTGCTCAGTCCTCGTGAGCAAACGCGGGGCAAACGGACGCAGTACCTGCAGTTGGCGAGTCATGGCGAGTCATGGCAGGTCGTGGCACTGGGACAGTTCATTTCACGCTTGACGCCGCACGCGCTGACCCTCGATAGCACGTATTAGCAAAGTAATCGATGCGTTTGCACGGCGGAGGTCAGGGGTTCGACTCCCCTGCGGTCCACCACTCCTCGCTCTCACTGCCGCCGCTGGGGTATAGCGACCGCCGCCCGAGTGAACACCAGCTTGCGCCGCCCTCCACGCTCCGTCCGCCCGCGGCTATAAGATGCACGGAGGGAGGGAGGCATCGTGCAGTACTGGTACAACGACCTGGGTCATCGCAGCCGTGGCGAGGTAGTCGAGGTCACCATCACCGGGACTGGTCCGAATGTCCTCCTGATGGACAGCTCGAACTTCAGCGCCTTCAAGTCCAACAGAAACCACAGGTATGTTGGCGGACGGGCGGCCAAATCACCTGTCCGCCTTCAAATCCCAAACAGCGGGCACTGGTACGTGGTCGTCCATTTTGGAGGCTTGGCGGGAAAGTGCCGCTATTCCGTGGAGGTGCTGCCTGGTGCCCTGCCTACTATGCGCCAGACATCGGCACCATCACTGACCCCCATTGGCGAAGAGGTCGCATCGATGTTGAGTGACGAGAGCAGCCGGACCAAACGCGATTGGGACGTCTTCATTTCTCACGCCACAGAAGACAAGGAAGAAGTTGTGCGGCCGCTTGCGGAGGCGCTGCAAGGCAGTGGCCTGAGGGTCTGGTATGACGAATTCGAACTCAGCCTTGGTGACAGTCTGCGCCGCAAGGTTGATGGGGGGCTCGCACGAAGCCGTTTTGGGGTCGTCGTGCTTTCGCCATCATTTTTCGCGAAGAACTGGCCACAGTACGAACTTGACGGGCTTGTCACCCGCGAGATGACAGGAGAACAGGTCATTCTGCCGCTGTGGCACAAGGTGACCAAGCAGGAGGTAATCTCTTTCAGCCCGTCACTCGCCGACAAGGTTGCGCGGAATACCTCTGACTTCACTATCGAGGAAATTGCCAACGAGGTTGCCGAAGTGGTTACGAAGACCAAGGGCGCTTGTAGCTGACTGGGGAGACCCCAAGACGCTCGAGTGTAAACCGCGCACCGATTGACCCACCGCAGCCTCAACTCCTAGTCTGCAATTGATGAGCAGAGCGGCTCCCCCGGGAAGTGCTGGGCCCTGCCTGCTTGGCAACCACCAACTACCAAAGGCACCGTCTATGAAGGATTCGCTCCCAGGTCACTCGACCACTCGCGCAATCGAAGACGGCTTCCCCTTTGAGCTGGTCAGCAGGATTGCGGACGTGGAAAGCTGGCGGAAGGAGGTGTGGCGACCGGTCTATCACACCCACAAGTGGTGGGCGCAGCGACTGGGGTCAGTGTTTCGAGCCGCAATTATCGGAAGCCTAGTCTCGTCTGAATCCGACGTGATGGAGGACTTCTACCGCCGCTGTGACTTCACGGACAGGGTCGTCTTCGACCCGTTCATGGGAAGCGGGACTACCGTTGGAGAAGCGGTCAAGCTCGGGTGCAGTGCCGTCGGCCGTGACATCAACCCCGTCGCATACCGCAGCGTCTCTGTTGCCCTGTCGCGGCTATCTGAGACGCGGCTGGCTGAGTTGTATGGGCAGCTGGAATCGACGGTGGGCCGCGAAATACGCGAGCTGTATCAGAGCGTCGATAGCAGTGGACATGTCTGCGACGTCCTGTACTGGTTCTGGGTGAAGCACCTCCCATGCCCAGAATGCAGCCGTACCGTTGACCTGTTCTCGACGCACGTGTTTGCCCGCCACGCCTATGTTCGTCGGCATCCCGAAGTCCATGTGGTTTGTCCGAACTGCGGCGAGGTCTTCCCGTCCCAATATCCAAGTCACGTCGTCGCCTGCCCCTCATGCGGTGTCGGCTTCGACCAGCATCAAGGAGCCGTCAGAGGTGCGAAAGCCACCTGCAGCTCGTGCGCCAACGTCTTCCCGATTGCTCGCACTGCTCGCGCCGCAGGTCATCCTCCAGAGCATCGGCTGTATGCGAAGCTCGTACTCCGCCGGGACGGGACGAAGGAGTACCTCGAAGCAACCGATGACGACCTCGTCGCATATGAGTCGGCCGAACGTCGGCTGAGGGAGATGGACCTTCCGCTTCCGTCGGTGAGGATTGCGGACGGCTACAATACTCGCCAGGTCCTGAACTACGGCTACGTATCCTGGGACCAGTTCTTCAATTCCCGGCAGCATCTTGCGCTCGGACTGCTCGCCAAGGCCATCGCGGACCTTCCGAATTCACGCGAGCGAGACGCTCTTGGCGTGCTGTTCTCCGGGGTTCTCGAGTTCAACAACATGTTCGCGAGCTACAAAGGCGAGGGCACGGGCGCCGTGCGCCACATGTTCTCTCATCACGTCCTCAAACCAGAACGGACACCAATTGAGGCAAACGTGTGGGGGACGGCGAAAAGCTCCGGGTCGTTCAGCACCCTCTTCCGTTCGCGTCTGTTGAGGGCCCTAGACTACAAGGCGGCCCCGTTCGAGATAAGAGTCGAGGCCGGAACATCCAGAGCTGTTGGCCACAAGGTGGTCGGGCTTAGCCAACCAATGGACACGAACGTCGTGGACGAGTGGCCTCGCGCGGGCCTGCGGCAGGGCGACACATACCTATCATGCGGTGACTCGGCCCGGACGGACTTGCCCGACGGGTCGGTAGACGTGGTCATTACCGACCCGCCGTTCTTCGACAACGTGCATTACTCCGAGCTGGCCGACTTCTTCCACGTCTGGCAGCGCCTTTGGTTCGGGTGGTCAGAAGAACGAACAACGCGACAGAGTGGCGAGGTCCAGGACACGGATGCCGACAGCTTCGCAGAGAAGCTAGCCGGTGTCTTTCGCGAGTGCTGCCGGGTGCTCACGGACACGGGCCTGATGGTATTCAGCTACCACCACTCACGTGAAGACGGCTGGTCAGCAGTTGCGCGAGCGGTGCTCGAAGGTGGCTTCGTACCGGTTCAGGCACAACCTGTGAAGTCTGAGATGTCTGTCGCAGTGCCGAAGGCTCAGGCGAACTCGCCAATCGACCTTGACGTCCTGATGGTCTGCAGAAAGAGGAAACAGGACTCTCGGTCGCGAGTGAGCGATGAGGTGGCTCTCCGTTGTGCCGTGGACCGCGCCCGCTCACGTCTCACGCGTTTCAATCAAGCAGGGCGGCTGCTGTCCCGAAATGACGTGCGAGTCGTGCTGAGCAGTCTGCTGCTGGTCGAGCTTACTCCCGGGCGGACGGCTTCTGAGGTCGTCGAGTCCCTAGCGCTGGTCGGCTCAACGCTTCCAGCGGAAGACCTATTCGCCGCACAGCATGTGTCCGTGAGTCCAGAGGAGACTGGGCTGTTCTCGCTACCGACGTAGCTCGAAGACCTCAAACACTCGCCGGGTTCCTGCATCGGCGTAAGGGCTGCGATTAGCCTCTACCTCACCATGTCGCAGTAGCTCGACTGTGTAGCTCTCGACGTAGTCGCTCGCAACGTCTCGTTGAAGCTGTCCAACCCTGACAAGGCGTTCGTCCTCAACTCCCCATTCGACTGGAACGATGAGTCTAAAGCGACCTAGACCGCCTGGGTCAATGCTCAGCGGGTGCGGGAAGACATACATCTTCCGGTTTCGGATGAAGCCGTCCCCGTAGGAGCCAAATCTATGAATGGCGACGTTCGCGTGAGCGTCAGCAACTGCGTAGTCGGAGTTGACGAGGTCGACATGGGCAATCGAAAGGGAGTGGACAGGCCGAGGACTTGCGCCGCCGCCCGTGTAGAGGAAGAAGGCCAGAAAGACATCTCGGTCCAACTTCCTGCCTGACGGAATCGTGCTGTTGCAGTCGAAGTCTCTCCGCGCCGGCCTGCCATTCGCAAAGGCAAGAGACTTGACCTCAAATCCCTCAATGGGAGGGCGCGACGTACCCCCCGCCCAGAAGTCGGGATAGCCATTTCGGCCTTGCTGGACGAAGGGGATTCCCGCTTCCTCGAAGCGGTCAATCAACCAGTCTTGCGGGAAGTACTCCTTGTCATTTGCACTTCGGGGGGTCATGGGCACGTGGTCGAGAGCTGCCCGGGCACAAGCTGCATAGATGTCCACTGAGTGAGTGGAAACGGATGCCGACGTAGACTCCACAAAGCCCCCTCTGTCCACCATGGTCGGCGCGAGTATAGCCGGGCAGCAGTGGAGCTGCTCTAGTCCGACTCCACCCCTACGCAACGAAGTGCGCATAGAGTCCTGGCTGTCAACGGTGCCTTGCCTCGGGAGAGCTGCGAGACCAGTCCCAGCGAGAGACCCGTTTCTCTTGCTGTCCGCCGCACGCCAAGACGTCTGATGGTCCCCCGCACTTCGCGGGCGAACCGCGCCTCCTGTCGCCCTGACCGTCCGTAGACGACTTGTGCCTGCGGGTCCTCCCCGAGGTGGAACTGTTCCTCCCAGCGGTTGGCCTCCTTGCCGATGTGCTCGACGTAGGCGACCTCCATGTGCCGACGCTGCAGTTCGCCCGTGTCCACGTAGTCACCGCCCAGGAACTTGGCTTCCGGGTGCAGGTGGTACTGGGCAAGGGCCTGCCGGTAGCTCTTGAGCTGCTCCGGGTCGACGCTCTCACAGGTCTCCCGGTCGAAACAGTACCGCAGGGACTCGGCGGGGTCGTGGTCGTAGGGAGCCACGGCGCGCGGCGGCTCGGAGTCCGCGGGCAGGCCCAGCTGTCCCCGGCTCTTGGCCAGGAAGGCATTGAGGAAGCCGAAGGGACGCACCTGCTCCCGGTAGGGTCTGCCGTCGTTATGGCTCTTGAACCACCGCGCCAGGCGCGGCGTGGTCGCCGCGTAACGGCTCATGGCCTTCTTCTCGAAGCCGGGCAGGCCGTCGAAGTCGACCTGCTGCGGATGCCCCTCCAGAGCGGCCTGCGCGATTCGGTACCAGAGGTCATACTGCCAGCGCTCGACGCCCAGGTCGTCACGAAGGTCTACCTGGGGCTCCAGAATGGAGACAGGCGCATCGTCGGGACCGTAGGGGGCGCTGAGGTGCCCCAGCCCGTGCCCGGATGCCTTGCGCAGCACCGGTCGCCCGTCCGCGTCGACGTTGAACAGGACGTAACGCTTTGCCGAGACGGCCAGGCAGTAGAGCGGTTCCAGTTCGTCCGTCACGCCGCCCTTGCCGTCGAGCCCGAAGTTAGCATCCTCCAGCTTGAACAGCCCGCGCTGGCGCTCGTAGGGGTTCAGCTGCTCGAACCACTCCTGCACGCGGCGTGCCCGGGCGATGAACTCCGCCTGCTCCATCTCAACGGGGCGTGCAAGCGCCATGGAGTCGGTATCGCAGAGAGCCCAGCTGATGCCTTCACGCTCGGTGAGCGCCTCGGCCATGCCGAGCATGAGCCGGGCCCCGCCCGTCGTCAGCGTGGCAATCAGAGGATGGAAGTAGCGGCCCTCCTCCTCGACGCTGGCCAGGTGCACCTCCGTGCCCATGCCGTCGCTGCCGTAGAAGGTGACCTCCGCCTGCTTGGCCCGTTCCTGGACGTTCAGCTCGACGAAGATGCCGTAGCAGGTGGCGTTGACCGCTATCTTCATCGCCTGCTGCCCGGCGTTGAGCTTCCGCCTAGTCTGTTCATCGGTGGCCCTTCGCGCGGCCCGCTTGACCTCTGAGCGCAGGTCGACGTTGCGGCGGTAGAAGTCATCGGCTGCCGGGTCCGTGCGGTAGTCCGGATTGCCCAGGATGTCGATGGGCTGGAGACAGCTTTGTATGGGACCGGGCAGGAAGCGCCAGGCCCTGCGAATCCTCGGTACCCGGCCCGTGAGCAGCTTCGACGTGACGACGTCTGCCAGTGTGTACCAGAGGGGCTGCCGCGAGGTGAGATGGTTCAGACCGATGGAAAGGCCCTGGCTTCCTTCATCGTAGGCGGCCCGGACAGGGAGGATGTCCTCGTCGGGGCCGACCTGGCAGAGCACGGCCAGCTGAAGCCATGCCTCAGGCCGGGCCAGGTCATCGAGGGTCACGGCATCAAGGAAGGTCCGCGTCTCCGCGGTCGCGTCGCGACGCGAGACTCCTTCGGCAATCGTGAAGCGCCAGAAGCTCATCAGCGCCGAGACGGTGGGGTACATCGAGAGGAAGTCGCAGTAGAGGACCTGGCGGACCTCGCGGCGGATGTGGACCTCCGAGCGGCCGCCGTAGTAGGTGCTCATGACGACCCCCAGCTGGCCGGGCGTCATCTGCCCGCTGCACTCGCGCCACGGCCGCACGCCCATCTCCTTCAGGCACGCCTTGCCTACCGACGCTTCGCTCAGGATGTGGAAGACGGACGTCTGCCTGAGCTGGTAGCCCTCGTAGCGTTCGCGGAGGACGTCGAAGCACTCCCAGGTCACCTGCACGTCGCCGCGGAGGTACATCAGATACTCATCGTCGAGTTCCTGGCCGTGGTCACCGTCCAGCTTGCGATGCTCCGTCTCCAGCAGGTCGGCCAGGGACTTCAGGCTGTCAGGTCTGCCGGTGACCGCGCGGCCCAGGCTGCGCACATCGCAGAAGAAGCCCCGGCGCACGGGTACGTAGCGTTTCTTCTTGCGGGCCGAGCGCTTGGCGCGCTGCCCTTCCACGCCCGCGAAGCGAATCAGGGCCGCGGTCCGGGAGAGGTGCTTGACCTGCAGCCGCGGCCACTGCGGGTCGCCGCTCATCTTGAACGTGAAGCCGCCGCGCATGTTCCGCCGCGCTGAGTCGTGGCCCTCGGCGATGCGGCTGATGTCGAAGGGCAGGTTGAAGCCGACGAAGGCCGCGTTGCGCTGGAAGGCAAGGCCGAAGAAGACGTCGTCGATGAACTCACTCCGGGTGCGCAGGACGCATTCGCACTCAGTCGCGTACCGGCGAAGCGTGGCAAGCTCCGCGGCAGACAGGGACTCAGGGTCGTAGAAGAACCCCTCCTCAAGGAGGGACGTCCGCTCGCGGAACTGGTAGGCGCCGACGCGGAGTTGCTGGGCCGCGTCAACCGTAGTCTCGGTGTCGAAGGTCAGAGAGAAGTTCGAGGGCTTGACCTCGACGCCGCTGCGCCACCATTGCTGCCCACCGGTCTTCTTCCTCGGCGCCTTGGCCGCGTAGGCGCGGACAGCAATGGGCATCCGCTCCTTCGGCTGCGCGGTCACTGGAGCATCGCCTCGGGAAGACCGAGGGTCCGCCACCAGCCGGGACCGCTGAGTTCGGTCAGGCGCTCGTCGACCGCTTCGAGAAGCGGCGGCACCCAGCTGAGCATTCGGTCGATGATGAGCCGCAGCCAGTCGAGGACGCCGCGCACGCAGGCGGCCGCCCGGAGCATCGGACTGCCGTCCGGGTTACGCAGGGTGCGCTCCGGCCAGTCGCGCTTGGGTTCGTCCATCAGGCGATGCAGGTTGCCCAGGAACGGCACCGTGAACTCGGGGTCGTTGTGTCGTCCGGCGGGATGCTGCAGCTCGACGGGCGAGCGACCCTGGGCCATCAGTAGGTGCTCGTAACACAACAGCTCGTCGGGCTCACTGCCGGTCAGCAGCCGCCAGTCGGTCTCGCTGCATCCGGGGGCGGAGCAGCGCGGTTCGCGCGTGCCGAAGCCCTCGTAGGCGCGTTCACGGCGGCGGTCTTCATCGTTCGGTTCGTAGCGCATGGAAGGTCATCCTTTCGGAAGTGGTCAGGCGACGATTTGGTAGACCTGTTCGAAGGTCTCAGTCGCCGAGCTGTTCAGGCGGTAGAGCACGTTCTCGCGGACCTCGAATGGATGGAAGACGCCGTCGGCGTCGGTCACCCCCTGGCCCGCGAACTCGGCGAGGTGCGCCGGGTCGTTCGAGTGGATGAACCAGCGCACTCCAGCCATGTAGCGGCTGACGGCGCTGGCGTCGGCGAAGCCGGGGACGACGATGTGCAGCTCCTGGCCGTCGCTGTAGACGAGCATCTGGCGCTCGCGGTGGTCGGCTCCGACGCGCCAGCGGCCCCGTTCCTTGGCGGCGACGCCGGTGCGGCGCACGTAGGAGCGCAGGCGCTCGGGGGCGACGCCCAATGAGCGGGCGGCTGCGGTCATGCTGCGGCCCTCCCGTATCGCTGCGAGGCCCTGCTCCAGCTCGGGGTCCCACGGCCTCACCGTCGCGATATCGGCGACGTGCGGTTCGTGGTGGCGCGGGTGTCCTCGCGCCTGGCTGCGCGTCAGGCCCTTGGCCTGGCCGCGGGCAATGCGCCGCGCGTACTCGGCCTTGAAGTCGCGTTTGCGGCGGGCCATCAGTGCTCACCGCTGGGCCTGCGTTGACAGGCAGCGCATCCTGAAGTAGTCATCTAGGGTGTCCTCTTTCGTTTCTGGCCTGCAGGCGGCGGCAACCACCTGCGGGCCGTTTGCTTTGGCTGCGGCCTCATCGGCCTAGCTGGCGGGCCCCGGGCATCAGCCTTCGGGTAGGGCACCGGCGTGCCGCGCAGCCGCCAGCGCCAGCGCTTGTCGAGGAAGTAGGCGTAGCGGTGCTTGGGCGGGCTCATGCCGCAGGCCACGCGCAGGCCGGTGCGCCGCAGGTGGGCGACGGAGCCAGACCCGAAGCGCTCGGAGGCGCTGCGCGGGTGGACGCGGACCCCGTCGACTTCGAGGTAGCGCTCGGCCTCGGTCGTCCCGAGGTACGTCCAGCCCGAGGCCTGGTAGATGGTCCCGGCGTGTCCTGCGGCCGGGTCCGCGTAGGAGAGGGCGAGCTTGTGGCGGCCGCGTCTCGCGAGGTCCCGCAGCACGATGCCGATGACCCGGCTCTCGCTGTTCGGCGGCAGCTCGTCGGCGAGCCAGAGCCGGGCGAGGGTGACCACCTGCCGGGGAGCCGCCCCCTGCAGCAGGCGGTGCGCGTGGCGGGCACCGGCCGTGAAGACGACGCCCCCGAGCAGCTCGCCGGAAAGGCGCACCGCGTAGCAGGCGAGCGCGACGCCGGGCATGCTGTGCAGGTAGTGGCGCTCCGCCATGAGCGGCCGCACCACGGGGGCTGCGCAGGGTTCGACCACAAGGGACTTCAGGATGGAGCGCGGGGGTCGGCCTTGCACCGCCGTCTCCCCGGTGGACCCGGGGTGTCCTAGCTCGTTGGACGACCCGCGCTCGCTGTCGTGCACTGCGCTCACGCCTCGTCCTCGTAGCCGAGAGCCACGGCCACATCGAGGACGTTGCGCGCTGCAGGGCCGAGGCGCCCGCCTAGCTCGGCGGCCGCGTCGCCGCCGAGCACAGCCGTGCAGGCTGATGCCCCGTCGGACGCCTCGGCCCAACTTTGGAAACTGTACTGGTCGTCGAGCGCCGCGGAGAGGCGCTCCAGGTAGCGGGCCAGCCGCCGCTGGTCGCGCCGTACCTTGGCCGTGAACAGACGCTCGGCGATGCTCTCCTGGTCCTCGGGCAGCTCGCCGCGCTGTCGGCCTATGCCCGGGCTGAAGGCAATGCCCGAACGGTTCATCCGCGGCTCACCAGCCGGTATCGCGTCGGCTGCTTCAAGCTCCTGCCGCACGGCCGCGACGGTCGTCGGCGAGAGAGCCGTCCGCCGCGCGACCTCAAGGTTCGAGACGGCGGCATCGGCGCTCAGCAGCCGCCGCGCCTCCGCGCGGCGGTCTGCCAGGGTCAGCGGCCGTCCATGCGAGGCGTTCAGCGCGAAGGCGAGTGCGCGAAGGTCGGCGCCCTCGGGCACCTCGCGGACCTCGACGCTGAGGCTGTCGAGCCCCAGGTTCTGCGCCGCGGCGAGCCGGTGGAAGCCGTCGAAGAGCAGGTAGCCGCCTCGTTCTGCGACGACGAGCGGCGGCCAGGCGTCCGGGCATTCCTGCAGGGCGGCGATGTGGCCGGGGTCGAGCCCCGCGGTCCGCGGCTGCAGGGCCGGGTCGACGAGGATGCGGTCGAGGGAAAGGCTGAGCGTCTTCGGCTTCTTGGTGTCATTATCCATAGCTGCCTCCATTGCTGATTCGATGTAGCACAAACGTAGCGCAGCCCTTGTGGCGCACCTACGGTCGGCTGAGATGCGGGCCGAAAAGTCATGATGTAAAATGGGGCAATGGAGGAGTGGCTCACCCAGGACGGACTCCGCAAGCTCGCAGCCGAGCACGGCCACACGGTGAGCAACGTGCAGATTGGCCGTTGGCACCGCTTTGGCCTGCTGCCCGAACCGCGGCCCCGGCCCCAGGGGAAGGGGCACGGCAGCGCCAAGTCCATCTATCCGCCGCGCACGCGTGCGCAGCTTCTGCGCCTCTGCGAGCTGCGCGAGGAGAAGCACGAGCGGACCCCCCATTACCTGGCGTGGTACCTGTGGTGGGAGTACCGGGAGGTCCCGGCCGCCCGGGTGCGCGAGTTCCTCGAGGCAGTTGCCGGGGGCTGGGACGACGCCGTGGCCGAACGCCGGGACATGTCAGCGGAGGAGCTGGCTGCCGATGTCGGGGCCGCAGTCGCCCCGGACAAGCGGCTCCCACCCGAGGCCAAGGTAGTGAGCAGGCTGCGACGGCGGGTCGGGCGCGACGGTGTCCCGGGCTTCACATCATTACTGCTGCTGCCTTCCGGCGGCGAGGTGGACCCGCAGCGGGTCGTGGAGGGTTTCGGCCTGCAGTTCCTCTTCGGCAGCCTGCTCAGCCAGCAAATGCTGGGCGAGAGCGATGTGCTGGAGGTGGCGGAGGCGTCCCGCGAGGCGTTGTTGACGCTCCACAGCGAGCATCTGGCGGCGCTCTCCGATGCAGACCTGCGCCGCGCCCGCTGGCGTCTCCAGGGAGCGCTGGGACAGGTCCAAGGCCTCCGCCCGGTGTTTCGCCAGGTGGGCGGTCCGTCCGCCGAGGCACTGCTGGACCTGCTCGTGCCCACGCGGGCCGCCGAGCAGGCAAGGCTCCTGCTCCTGCTGGAGCCGCTCCTCTCGGACCCCTCCCACGCGGCCCCAAGCGCCTCCGAGGGCGGGGTCACTATCGCCGACCTGGGGGCAGCCTTCGAGTTCCTCGAGTTGCTCATGCGCGAGGTCCCGGTGCTTATCGACAGGGAGATTCTGACGCCTCAAAGGCTGAGGACGGCGTCCCATGACGCCGCGCAGTTCGAACGCCTTATCGTGGCCATCTGGGCATTCACCCGTGATAACCCGCACGAGTTCGAGGCGCTCCTCGCAGCACATCCTGAGGAGCGCTGGCGGCTGTACCCTCCCGACGCAGCCGAGGAGTCGACTGCATAGGGGAACGAAAGCGCCCCCGCGACGCGGCGAACGTCCGGGGGCATGGCACACGGAGGTTAGTCCGTATGCACGCGCATGATACTCCCGAGCGGCTGGACGGCCGCAGAAGCGCCGTCCGCGAGCCCCGCACCTGCCAGCAGTGCGGTGCCGAGTTCATCCCCAAGCGCCAGACGAAGGGCATCTTCTGCTCGCGTGCGTGCTACTGGGCATGGTGGGGTGAGAACAAGGGACGTGAGAACTCGGAGAAGGGTCTCGCGAAGCTGGAGACGCTGCACGCCGAAGGGCGCGACCCGAGGGCCACTGAGCAGGCGACGTGGAAGCGCCTCATGGCCTACCGGGACTGGGCACTCAGGACGCCGCCTGAGGAGAGCGAGGGCGACGACCTCCTATGGGCGGAGCGGGCGGGCTACTGGCAGGCGCAGGCCGACCCCCTCGCCGAGGAGCCGGTCTTCTACCGGCGCCGGGAGCGCACGGCACTCGTGCTCGCAGGCCACGGCCTGCGCCTGAGCATCCACCGCGGAGCCCTCCTCGTGCGCCACGGCTTCACGCACTACCCGCAGCGGGCACGGGAGGACCGCTACTTCCCCGGCGACCCGAAGCTGCCGAGCCGCATCATCCTGCTGTCGGCCGACGGGTCTCTGTCGCTCGATGTGGTCCGCTGGCTCTCCGAACAGGGGGTGCCGCTCGTCATGCTCGACTACCAAGGCCGGGTGGTCAGCGTGCTCGGCAGCGAGACGACCGCGGCGGACATCGGCCTGCGACGGGCACAGATTGAGGCACTGGCAAACGGACGCGGCCTCGTCCTGTCCCGCTCGCTCATCGAACGCAAACTGAAGGGGTCCATCTCCACTTTGGAGACGCTTCCGCCGTCGTCGGCCGTGGAGTCGGCCATCTCCCGTGTCGCCTCCCTGCTGCAGCAGCTGAGAGAGGAGCCGCCGCAGAGCATCGACGACCTGCGGCTCCTGGAGGCTTGGGCCGCCATCTCCTACTTCGCGGCCTGGCGGTCCATCCGGCTGCGCTGGAAGGGCACGGGCAAGCAGCCGATTCCTCCGGAGTGGCGGCGGGTCGGCATGCGCCAGGACGTTCTGCGACGCTCGAACAGGCACGCCCGGCACCCGGTCAACGCACTCCTGAACTACGGGTACGCGGTACTCGAAAGCCAGGTGCGCATCGCCATCGCAGAGCTTGGCCTCGACCCCACCCTCGGCTACCTGCACGTCTGCCAGCCCGGGCGGCAGGCGTTCGTGTACGACCTGATGGAGCCGTACCGGCCACAGGTGGACAGCAGGGTCCTGGCGTTCCTGCAGTCGCAGGCGTTCTCGCCGAGGGACTTCGTCGTCGATGCGAAGGGGGCGTGCCGCCTGCATCCGGAACTAGCGCGGAACGTGGCTGGTGCATGCGTCGCGGACATCGACCTGTCGTCTGTCACTGAGTCCCTGCTGGCTGTCCGCGGCGAGGACGTCAGCGGCGGTCGTGTAGGTGGCCGCTAGTGACCAGCCTCCCCGACCCGGCGATGAATCAGGGCGTCGAACTGGTCGGCGTCCATGCCGCGCATGAAGGCGACGAGCTGTCGGCGTGTGACGCGGATTTGCGAGCCGATGCGCATCGCCGGGAGCTGCCGCGTGCGCACAAGCTCGTAGACGACGTTCTCTGACAGGCGGAGGAACTTCATCACGTCTTTGACGGTCAGCACGCCGACGTCGGGCGGGACCCCCTCCAGGCCGGAGCCGTCCAGTTCCCAGTCCCATCGTTCGCCGCCCGGCTGGCATTCCGCCAGTTCAGCCAGCTGGCGCAGGCCCTCAAGCGCCGCCACCTGAGCGGCATGGGCGGACTTCAGGGCAGCTTCGAGGTTCGAAATGAGCGGACCCAGTTGCGGTGTCTGGCTCGGCATGGTGCTCTCCTTGGTCGGCTACTGCGACGCGTCCAAGTGACATACGATACTGACAGCGGCACGCACGCTGAGCGGGACTAGGGGGGCGCATGACTGCTCAAGTGATTGACCCAGCGTGTGGAACCATCGAGGGACACAAGCTGTATCAGACGCGGGCTCGCGCGGCGCTTCCGATACTGGTACGGCAGGCGAAGGCAATGCAGCCGCTGACCTACAAGGACCTGGCGCACGAGCTGGCCATGCCGAACCCAAGGAACCTCAACTACGTGCTTGGGTCCATCGGCAACTCACTAGTGGCCCTTGCTGATGAGTGGGGAAGGCGTATTCCGCCCATCGAGGCCCTCGTCTTGAACGCTGAGTCACGCGTTCCGGGGGACGGCGTGTCATGGTTCACGCCTGACGCCGACGGGTACCGCTTGGCAACCGTGCAGCAGAAGAAGCAGATTGTCCGGGCTCTTCTGGCCGAGGTTTTCATCTTCCCCGACTGGGACCAGGTGTTGTCAGCCCTCAGCCTGACCCCACTGGCACCCGTCTCTGTCCAGCTCCCGCCGCTGGCCGACGTGCTTACACACTTCGGCGCTGGGGAGGGAGAGGCACACCTCGCACTGAAGATGGCCGTGGCTGCGCACCCCGAGTGGCTCGGTCTGCCTCCGAGCTTGGCACCGGGAGCCACGGAGGTGGACCTCCTATCCGGGGACCGCGTGGACGTCGTCTTCTCGAACAGCAGGCGGCGTGTGGCGGTCGAAGTCAAGGCATCGAACGCGCCGATTGCTGAGGTCGTGCGGGGACTGTTCCAGTGCGTCAAGTACCAGGCAGTCATCGTTGCCGAAGCAGCAGCGAGTCAGTCGAAGGCCGACTGCAGGACCATTCTGGCCCTGGCTGGTGGTCTGCCTCCGGACCTGGGTCCGCTGCGCTCTGTTCTCGGGGTCGATGTGCGCGAATTCGTAGCCGCACCCCAAAGCTGGACGGAGCCCGACCATCCAATTCACTGATGACTGACCAGCCCCCGGCACCTGTGGGCTCGGTGGCCCCTGGAGCGCGCACTTGACCCGCGGATACGACTACGCGGTCGCGCTGACGAGCCAGTTCTACTTCTGTGCCATCCCGTTCCGTCTCGACATCTCTCCGTCCTGCTCACTGGGGTGTGCCTACTGCTTCCACGCTTCGCGAGGAGGCAATTCCCAACCCGGAAGTAGGCGAGCCGACCCGGCCAGAGTGATTCGGAAGCTGCTGCGAGCACGTCAGCCTGGTGCTGAGCCAAGGGATGTAACCGAGGAACTGCTAGCACGAGGTGTCCCGATACATTTCGGCGGCGTCAGTGACCCATTTGCGGATTCCGATGCCTCCGAGAGAGCATTGGGCATCCTCTCTGCCTTGGCTGACCTCGAGTACCCGGTTGTCATCAGCACGAAGAATCCTGTCCGGCTCGTTCGCTCGGATGCACTGAGGACGCTTCGTCGCATGCGTCGTCTTACCGTGCAGGTCTCGTTCTCTGCTCTAGGGGCCTGTCCAAAAAGGGATCCCCTCCCTCTCGCGTAGGATCATCTGCATCGGTGAACGCAAGGCAAGGGGGAGGTCCGGAGACGTGGCCATGGGTGAGGAGAGGGGTCGGGAGGCGACCCTG